>Ga0210040_10002520_pt1 | contig 25734 bp, 15 predicted proteins | sample CryGeyCG12114_NA_FD_185462 | JGI IMG/M metagenome (GOLD analysis project Ga0210040, IMG submission 185462) | Groundwater microbial communities from aquifer - Crystal Geyser CG19_WC_8/21/14_NA (SPAdes) (version 2) | ecosystem: Environmental > Aquatic > Deep subsurface > Groundwater | place: USA... | reverse complement strand
ACACTGAGGACAATAGTTTGCAAATGTGGAGGGATGTTACTATCTAAACTATAGGTGAGTTATACATAAGTGGAATGAAAGAAATTTGAGACCGTTCCCACAGTAGCGAGTCTTGACTCTCATTAAATTTGGCTATTGAACATGATAAATTCAACATTCGATAGAGACTGTTTATTTAAAGAAACGTACTTACTTATATACTACAATAGTAGTTAAGTTTATGCAACGGCAAAGTTTTTATGTCCCTTATTGCACATTGGTATTGGTTGCTGTATGTTTTCAGTGTTTTCCTAATATTTAGCGAAAAAGTAGGCAATTATTTTGAATATTCTCATACACAAAAAGTATGTTTATACATCTTTTGTCATTATAATGATGATTACAAAAGAAGTAACAAAATCAAAGCAAAGGTAGAAAATCGCATTCAGTTATATAATTCGAAATATGAGCGATCATTTTTATACCCAATTCAATTGCTAGAGGCTACAAAAATTTTATACAACGAAGAGTAAAAAGGGATCATTTGACGTCATTGGACGCAGTGACTGAGACACACCAAGCGCACATTAAGATATGTCCGGGCAAGTAAAGCTCAGGTTACTGCGATATTTCTCAAATTTCTCAAAGTCGTTCACGAGAAATACATTTTCATTTGACACTCTATTGGCAGGAACATGTGAGATTCAGAGCTTCCATGCAAGTAGCTCAAGGTAAGCACGCATTATTATTCAAGCACTTTATGTATTTGAACTTTACGAAGTAACTAACCTAGCTGGGTGGAAAAACTTGTGATTTAATTAGGCTTCCTACTAAATATACTACTGTACATAAGGTATATGTACGTCTAACTAATTTTGACACTAGGGAATACTTGGCAATCACATATGAGCAGACAAATGAACTCCATATATAAAGTAAATAAATCTCACTACGCTTTTATTATTTATTTAGTATAGTTATTGTAGCGAATAACTCCTCAACTAACTAACACACTAACTATAGGTAAGTAGCTAGTATTCCGTTAGTATATGGAAACTGTGAGCGTGTCAGCTCTGGGCTCAAAATATTGTTAACCTTTGCTGGCACATTGTTTCATTGGCAATTTTAAGGAAACTTTGTTCCATGCATAACCTCATTTGACAACCATCCGTCTCTGTAATCATTAATTTCCGTCTATTAATTTTGCAAAGTGGCTGCATGTTCTTTCACATTGCCAGCATGTTAGATTCATACTTAACATAAACTCTGGCAACATGCGTTCCATCCCAGAGTGTATTATGGCACACCAGCAAGACACAAACGACTCACTTTAAACACAACTTGCTATATGTGATTGAACTATTCACGTTTTCATTCCCATTTAATTATCCCATCTCTGTGCATGTGTACAGTGAATTTCCTTTTACTCTTTGTGCCGTAATGAACCCATTCATGGGCTTTTACTATTATACTCACTACTGGCTGACTGGGCTACCCTTTATGAGGGAGTTTAAGTTCAATCCTCCAAAATCTAAGCCAAGTAGTCTACTTAAAGTAATGACTAGCTAATTATATAGACACAGGAGTTGAGAAAAACCAACTTGTTAAGTCATCACGAGGTTAAAAAATACACTGATAAATCTATAGGGACTTGATAGTTCATCGAACCATAATATAAAAGAGTAACAACATAATTTCATGCAATTTTCTCGTGCTACATAAATATATGAATACATAATATTATTTAACTGCATAAATAAATATTACGATAATCCTATAGTTTCTGGGCTTGCTATCTGATTCTATGTAGTCAGTTATTGCTGTCATTTTAATGCGCAGTAGCTGAGAATGTAGTCAATGTAGTCTTTATGAGTTAACTATATTAACACTTATGAGGAGTTTCATCAGTAGTTGTTCATTCCCTCCAAACTTTCTCAGAGCATATGAGCTGCAGTTGCTAAACAATGCGGAAAAACTGGGGCAAAGAAAAAGTTGAGTCATTTAATTACACAACCAGAAGTTAAATGAAATGAGTGAAGGCACTCAAGCTCCAAATATAAAGAGCAGACTTGATGCACTCATTAATTTATTTCATGCTCACCCATACTTACATAAGTAATGAGAGGAGGAAAATGGAAAGACGGATGGACAGATCCCATTCTCTTATTCTTTCCTTGTGCTTTCACTTATTCCCTGTACAGGGTGCTTGCTCCTCACCATCATTTCGCCATTATAAACTCACTGTGTACCTAGCTAAATACACTCGAAACTTTACTTTCTAACTAACTGAGCAACTCAAACTTCATATGAATTAATTTCAGTACACATCCTAAAACTACGCATCAAACTAGTTAACACAACAAATATTTTGTTGAAACTTATTAAAGGTATTCTCAAATGCCTCGGCAACCGGGTAAATCGGTACTTTTTTGCAATGTATTGCCAGTATTGCAAATTAAGAAAAGTACCGAGTTACTGGATACGTGAATAACTCAATTGTAATAATTTAAACAAATTTACACACACAAACAAAACTAATCTACAGCACACTTACAAATATCAAATCGACTGAAGCTTTAACACTGTACCAATATCACCATCACATGCTTCCAAATTTTTAACTAACTTTAAAAAACTGAGCAAAACCATGCTGCATTGCATTACTGTATACCTAGTATTTGGAAACTCATTAAACTGACTGAGATTATTTTTGGTACGCTAACTAAAGTCAAAACATATAATTAACATGTATTGCCACACAGAACATACTAGCGATAGAGTAAGTAACTAATTAACCAACAAAGGAAAGAAAACACAGTTTTGAGTACACACTGACTATTTACTAACTAGCTAATTAACTACTATAGTTGGACTACATATACATGGATGTAAGAAAGAAGTGACTAAATAATGCGTGTTGAGTGGAGAAGGCAGGCAGACACACACACACAAGGAACGTATGTACAGGATGACCAGAGCACGTACCTTGGGCATGGATGAGATCTTCTCCCCAGTGTATGGGATTTCATCAATATCAGATGTATACTCCGGATCTATGGTCAGATTTAATGGAGCTGGTTTCGGTCTTGGAGATAGATGATGAATGGGAGGCGGTGTTGGTCTCAATAGCGTTGCCAATGCCTTTAGCCCAGCCACAATATTGGGTGGTAAGACGGATTGATCGAGTAACATTTCTGTTACAAGACCATGAGCCTCGTACAGCACAGCGGTGTCCACTCCCGACGAGCTCTGCAAATACATATAGTCAAAGAAAGAATGATGATGATCCCATTAATAACCACGGTAGTCCACTTCCAATCTAGTCTATTAATGCAAAAACTCACAATGTTTGTACTTAGCCTGCTTGTCGCTTATTGGACTGAAACTTTGCAAAATATAGATCATTCACCTCTCAGGTAAAATGCTCCTAAAAAAGTAGCTCTCAGCACTCAACTTGAAGTTCACACCAGGAAAAAATGAAAAATTTAACGGGCTTAAACGAGTATCTCGCCAAAACTGAGCAATAAGGAAGGAGAAGGATCCTTCAATTTTGAGATGTTTCCCATAATTAAAAAAATAAAAAATGAATGTCAATTCACAATATTTTTTCGACAAACACTGATTTGAGTGTTGGACGCTAATATTTTAAGAACATTCACATACCTGAGTGGTAAATGAGTTATTTTGCAAAGTTTCAGCCCAATAAGCAAGAAACAGGTCAGGGGTATTCACGAGCACCGGGGTAACGCGGTATAAGGGTATTAGGGTAACTTTTTGTAATGTATTTAAATGGAGAAAAGTTACCCTAATATCCTTATACCCCGTTACCCCGGTGTTCGTGAATACCCCTGTTGAGTAGTTACATTGTTAGATCATTCCGTATGTGCTATAAAAGATGGACAACATGTACGGTATATTTATTTATCAATACTAGTGTGTGTGCCGCTGAGAGAGAATTACTAATTACATTAACACATTATATGGCATACATACACAATAGTCAGAGAGCCAGTAAAACTGTCAAGTGTCTGCTTTTTATGCGAACGGGTTACAAGTTATACATTATTATTGGATGACAACGGGCGTATTTGTTATTCAAAATGGTGAGAGAGTGACACCGAAAAAAGTGCCTGTGAACAAATTATTCATCATGCTTTCTTTTTTAGAAAGTCTCACAGTGAGAGCATGCTATGCATCCATGTTGGAGAAAATAACATGCCATTGGGTTGTGCCTCACAGTCAATGCACATGAAATTGAATTGGACAGGATTGTATCGACTTTATATTTAGTTAGTTGGTTAGTAAGGTCCACCCGTTCATGGATTTCATCATAATACACTAAATACAACTACTATACTAATATGAGTCGAGACATGACTGGAATCTCTTTTATGGTGTTGTATAGTATGAAAAAGATGTGAGACAACAAAACGCTTGAAAAACATATAGTTGGATCATTGGTTATACTATAGTATACAATGAACAGAGTTGTAGGCTTGGCTTATTGTCTCAGTTACGCTATTTGGAGACGAGATTGCTTTTATGTGAAACATAAAGTGGTGTTAGATTTTATCCCCTTTGGAAAGCTTTATTGATCTAATGCTTAAAAAAGAGGACAAGAGGAGGACTAGGAAGGCGACGTGGTATAGTTGCGAGTCAGAGCACTGATGCCATGATATCGTTTATCGTTTAATTTGTCTAATATAAGGGAAAACAGTTCACCACTATACAATCCGCTGTACATAATGGGCAAGTCGTACTTCGTACTTTGATATGGAAAATAAGTTGTTTCGTTTTCCAGCTTATATTTGCAAGCTAGAAAGAATGTATGTGTGTGTATTTTTTGCACTACATAATTTATTTGCTCAATTCCCTAGTCTCATGGGATCGTGGATTCAAATAGAAAGGAAACGGAAGGAAGGGAAAACAAATTATGAACTATGTGGTATGTGTTTGTGAGCAGATGTGTTTATATAGAGCTATTGTCTACATTTCTACAATATTATAAAAGAAAAAAGGTACAGCTCCAAAGATGATGACATTAAATGAAAATATGAGAGAAAATAAGAGCAAAACATACAAGGAATACAAGAAGGAGTCGCATTTTTTCACTTTCTAAATGGAGAAAATAAGAAATTGCTTGCCGGCGGAAATCTAAACATGAAAAATATATAGGAGCAAATACTATCCGTGTCCGGCAGCTGGCAACATAGTTTTGCTTTATAATGCAATACTGACTTCCACGGGATTCTGCACAGGCAGCTTTTTTACAGTGTGTCTTGTGATGTTATAACCGGTGATTTGTATTTTTTATTTTCATTACGTCCACTTGCGTGCATTTGCAAACAGCCTATGTAAATATAGACGTCCTTTACATTTATTAGTACAAGCCAGTGCAGTTCCACTCTGGTGGACAAAAAAAGTCACTTTAAGTTTCCTCATTTTCATCATTGGCTCTATTTATTTGGTGTAATGAGTGTGTGTGTGCAAATGGAGGACCAGAAGAAAACAGCAGAGATTACTTTTTCTCGCAAATGAAAAAAACTTAAAGGTGACGACACACTGTGAGCAAACGTGAAGTGGGTAAGAAAATCCTGGTAAAGCTAAGATTGAAATTGATGGTTTTAGCTCGTGTATAAAATGAAACGAGAGAGAATAAACCACACTTTTACTTATTACATTTGTCTAACCTCTTATTTTTATTGCTTCACTTCTCCCCCTTGCTAAGATTTTCAGAAACTAAAAAGAAGAAAACCACACGTACTGACTACAGAGTCTTAGAAAAAAGAAATACAATTTTAATTGAAACTTCCCGTATTCAATTTCTTCAAATGAAGGAGTTCTCACAGTACTATTGAAGTTCTAAACTGAGTATTTCCTCTATTCGCGGACTATTTAATTTTGGGATTCCGTGCACCATTTTTACTCATAAATCCTTCCCGGCTACTACTGCTAATTTGTCATACAACCAGAGCTCTTACTTGTCATTCTATTATCTGTACACACTACTTGTGATGATTAATAGTGGAAAGTATATCAAAATTCCACACACAGTATCTAAAAAATTAATGAGCAGAGCAAACAAACATATCACACAGTCTAATGGATACAACAGTGAAGAAAGGAGATAGGACACACAACATGACAGTTCTGACTAATGCCTATTATGACTTGTAAAAAATGTTTTCACAAAGTACAACCCATTCGTTTAAAACGTGCAGTCCTCTATTCATATTTCTTGTCTTCCTCCTTATCTACACGTGAAATAAGAAAATGTGGCTTTACTTACTAACTAACTACATATATTTCATGTAACAGCCGGGGAAGCGCAGCTGTGAATCTGATGTTGATACACATGGGGTATTATAGCTACTGGATGATGACTTTGTTAGATTTCTACATTTTCTTGGGTTCGGTCATACACAAATTTAATATAAATGTTATGCATAAGCAACCAGTTGCCGTTGCACAATGTATCAACAAGTGCGTGAGTACAAGTATAATAATAATAATAGCTGGAGTTTATTCACGATAAATTCGGATAATATAATGAACAGGAATGTATCCTACCTACGCAGGTTATTACACATACCAGAAGAAGAATGTAGACTCGAGAATAGTTAGAGTTACAAATGATTTCAATACTGAAAATTAAAATAAAAAGATAAATTAGAAGTAATTGATCATTTAGTCAAACATAAATATAGGTACATAAATGAATTTAATAGTGGTGTGTTGGCATGGGTGGAAAATAATTTTTTTTCAGAAGTGGCCCCATATCCCCAAAAAAACGGCCCCACTTTTTTCCCACAGGGATAGAAATTAGTGGGGCCGTGTGGGGCTAAGAGCTGTAATATGTAATATTTCATAGAAGAAAAATTGGGGTAGAAATTAGTGGGGCCGAAGTTCGAACCAGTAGGGTAGTTAAATCGTAAATAAAATAGAAAATAGTAAATTTTTTTCATCCGACATCAAATATTTTGCAAGTTGGCCCCACTGGCCCCAAATTTCATGGTAACCTGGTTACCGAGATATGATGGATTTTCCACCCATGTGTGTTGGTACTTCTTCATTAACTGTAATTATTATGATCCACCATGTAAATCTTATGCCGCGTTATTAATGTTATGATTGAACCTTTTCTCAATATTTCAGGCGATGATACCAGTGTTCCTTAGCTATCTGGTGGATCATAAGAAGCATTCGGAAGAACTAGTCGAAGCGGTGCTAACCACTCTAGCAAACATAGCCGTGCTGACTGAGTGGCATGAGGAATTTTGTCAATCCCTCCACAACCTTTACCATCTTTTGGAAGATCCTTGCATTCCGATAAAGTTGCAGTCATTAAAACTTTTGGTGAATCTTTCTACAAATGAGGATATGGTACCTAGCCTCTTAGCCGCTCAGGTCAGTTAGTTCCTAATTTTTTCATGCATATCAAGATATCATGTCACAGTTTACTTGGCATTCGAGAACAGCTTTCTATTATTTCATTCTTAATTATGTATATGCACTTTTTCGATCCTACTGTAGGCCCCGAAGAGATTATTGTACCTGTTTGACGCATCAGAAAACGTAGAAGTTGTCATGAGACTTGTCACTTTACTAGCTAATCTAAGTAGTACTGCAACGACCCATGAGTTGAATCCTATTCTTGATCTCCCACCAGAAGAAAAAGCGGCATCACCAGATACAATGTGAGTACATTTTTCATTAATGAACAGACTCAACAGACCACGGTAGTTTGTAATCAATAATGATCTGGCAATCAATTTACAAAGTTATTATAGCTGTGGTATGGTTCTACGTCAATAATAATAGCTTGAGTTTCAGTTTACTCACACATTAACTACTAATAACTGTGGAGCGACAGACTACAACTATTATTTTCTGTTTTATTACGCATTGCCTCATATCAAAACAGCTATTTTACTCCCCAATAATGATGGACTAACTGATTTTTTTTTTTGAAACTGCAGGTATGCAGCAATATTTGGTAATAATGTAATTGAAAAAATGAAAGAAAAGTCCAAGACTCTTATGGCCCATGAGGATGAAGACGTGCGTATTCAATCAAGAAGGTTATGGGCCGCTCTCATGAAGCATACAGAAAGTCCGACATAAATTAATATCTAGCTTTAGCTATATAATATTAGAGTTACACTACAAGCCCTGTCCATATTTAATTGGGGCTTTTCATTTGCCCCTGGGTTTCTTTGAGACGTTTTGTGATATCTTGCTGGGTCTGTAAATGATGAAGGTTTTCTGTTTTTCGCTTTTGCTGTCGTTCAATGTCTTTTGTGATCCCATCATGTAGGAATTTCCTGTGGAAAATATATTTTACTTGTTAAAAAAAGTTTTATAGTTTTCTTCAACAATCACCTAGAATCTGTGTTAATGATGATTCTGATTTTTTTTTGTCGGTTCATTTAAAAGCACATAGGAGTTAAATTCACAAAATTATTTGCTTAATTTGCTTTATACTCTGTGTATATAGTCAAGTTGAAGCTACTAGTCTAATTTCTACTGCCGTTAGAAATGCAACTGTTCCGTACTTATACGTACTTGAGATTGAGAGTTTTCTACAATTGTTTGAGTTTATGCTGTTTAAAATTGTGGCATGTTTTTATTGCAATTGTAGTTTACTCTTTCTCTTTCGTTCTGACTTGACTTTGACTTAGGAATTGTAGCGACTTGCAGTTGGGTTAGAAATAATACCTTAGAATGTATGTTTGTCAAACTATTGTTACTCAGGTAACGAAAAACATTCTGATATGAAACCTGTGTACTGCGGATTAAAAATAAAATGCTTCGTGGTTGAACATAAAAATTCATTCTTTTGATATAAAATCAGGGTTTCCTTAGTATTTCTCTTTTTTTGCAAGCATTGGTATTGGAGTACAACATTTTCTTAGAAGACTCGACGTTTCTAAATTGGCATTTTATTTCGGATGGTTTGTCAAACATAAAAAGACCCTTGCAAACTCCAAATATATTTTGATTAAAAGTATTGCTGTTGCTGTTTGTTAGTGAAATTCATCATAACTATTTGCAATTTAACTGTTCAAGTATTGAAAACGTACCGGTCTAAATATTGACGAGAATGAACGTAGCCCACCACGCCAGCAGAAATCAAGCAAGACAGTCCAAAACATACTTTGGCTGGTGTACTCATTATAATCGTATTGCTACATTTGAATCATTTGGTTAAATTCGTTTCGTAACAACATTGGCACTAGTAATAGTTGCAAATGCTTACACGAGCCACTGCTTTTCTGTTTTTCATGTAAATATTTATGAGATGAGAGTGAATTTCATCATCGCGTCATGTCACGCTGGGCATGATGAATCCAGGCTCCAGAAGACTCGACCACTGTAATTACTATTATTCGAATTTTGAAGGCACCCAAGTTTTACATCCGTCGTTAGAAAAATTGCCGTCTTAAATAGATCAATATCCGATGTTGGTCTCCCCCTGGTTTACAGTCATTCGAAAATGGTCAATTAAAAACGCAAGTAGAGTTACAGTTACCTCTCTTCTTGTAAATTAATTTGGATTGAATTTGTTATTTTTGTTCTGGTAATTTTGTGAGAAATCGCACTATGTGTATGAAATTCGCGGGCATTTTTTCACTTCACTGCGTCAAAATAGGTGTCTAGCAGCGTCCTCCATCTCCTTCATGTTGTGTGAAGGTAGCAGGGAGAGTCATGTATCATCAGTCACACATTTTTATAATTTTCAGGAAATATGCACGATCTCTGAACATGCAGTATTAATGCTAATCGATTTTTACCAAAAATTGATTGGTATATGCAACTGGAATTGATGTAGCAGTAAAAACGTCCAAATGAGTCTGTTACTTGTAGTTTTAATCACCTAATTTTACATTGAATAAGTTTCCTCTTTGAAAAGATTTACCAACACTAACGAACTAGAGATATGCGATCCAAAATTTAAGAAAATTTCAGATTATTAAAAAATCTCTTAAATATATTATTATTAATAAAAGGAATTCACTCCGTCGAATTCCGATTAGAAGACATCAGTTAAAATGAATACGGTAAAAAGCAACACACACAAATTATACTATACTAGTTTCTTGCGTACTGATTATTCATACGTTTACGGTTACTCAAACTATAGTTAATGAAATACTTTCACGTTACCAAACGTGCATCAGTTATATTAACATACAATCGAACAGTTTATTTTTTCATGGCAATCTTATTACGAAGAAATGCACGCTAAAATAATTTTAAAACCTAGAGTTTTAATTAATCAATAATTTCCCTGTTTTTGTGGACGAACAATTTATATTGCTGAGAGAATGGGGTGACAAAAAACTCATAGACATCATAGACTCATTGATGTGAGATAAGGCCTCTAATGTGGGCGACAAGTCTTTGTTCTTTTTGGAGCAACTGCTTGTTCCTACTAATTTCTTCATCCTTTTTCATCAAGTCAGCCTGAAGCTGAGAAACTGTTGCCTTCAATTGCTTAAGTTCCTGCGTTTCGAAATGTTTTCATTTATTGAGGGTCAGTAACACTCAGTCAGTACACCTGTACCATTAAACTTAACAAAAAGCCGTACGCCTCCTCCCTTACCTCCAGAGCCGTGGACGATGTATTTTCCAAGTTTTTAATTTCTACAACCAGACTTTCATTTTTTTCAACCAAAGATACCTCCTTAGCTTTCATATCTAGAAAATACAGGCAATAAATATAAACATTATGCAACTGGGTTTTTGTGCCAACCAATAAATCCTGATAATTCTCATTTAAGATTTAAGCTAAATATTAAAAAAATCAACATCTTTTTCATACCATTTAAGCTGTCTGATATTTTCTTATTGTCATCTTCAAGTTTGGCACAACGAATTCTCAGTTTTTCCAGTTTCTCAATTGTTTTTTCAGATTTTTTTTCAGAAACATTTAGCAACTATAAGTAAGAAATTAAAGAAATTCACCTCGTAAAAATGATATATAAAACTCCCACTCCAGTCGCAGTGCTTACTTAATTATAATTAGTTAGTTCATTCTCAATGAAATTGAAAGATGCATAGTGCCAGCAACATACCCTTTTCATTTCTACAATTTGATTTTGAGAATCGCTAGACAGTTGTTTATGCTTGGCTGACAGTATTTCATTCTTCGCTAAAGCCTGTTGAATTTGAAATGCATGGCACTCATCTTGTGCCAATTTTTCAAACAACAATTCCCGCAGTTGATCTATCTGCAATTAGAAAAAAAATTCAAGTTTGGAATAGAAGATTTTTAAAAGCGTTTTTGCTTTATGGACTGAAAACTTACAGTGCGATTGAGAGTTGAGTTGTAACTGTCAACAGAGTGAGCATAAGCTCTAACATTTTTGAGTTCTTTATGTAATGCATCTTCTTTCAGTTTGAAGCAGGCTTGAAGTACTTTTGAGCTTCCATTTGCTAACTACCGACAAAATAAAAAAGCCTTAAAAAATACTCGACGAAAAACCTGATAGATTATCTGTGGGATTCATCATAATTGGGATTACAGCTGTACCCCTGTTTGCAACATACCGTATACCACATCTAGTGGGTACACTTACAGACTTACATTATTTTTTGCCGAAAGACGATCAATAGAAGCAATGGTTGTCTCCACTCTGGACAATCCCAACTCAATTTTTCGAGACGGTTGAGTAATTTCTACTAGAGGTTCATCATTTGCCACTGAGAGCTGTTGAAACTTTTTCACATGTGTGGCCACTCCGAATCTAGTGCTATAAGAGTAGGCAGAGTGAATACAACTGGGTAATATTCAAACTATACCATTACACTATTTACTATTATTAAAGATTACAGTGTGACTGTTTAAGAACATGAAAGCCACAGTCCTTGACTCTTACCTGAGTAAGCCAACAATATCCAATGCCACGGATGTGTCTAAAGCGTCTCCAGAAACAATGCAATTAGCAATATGCGGATCCAGTATAGTTTGGTCTTGGCCGACATAAAGGGATGTTGGCAACACTGAGCAGACATCAGAGAAAAGTAGACTATACAGCTCAACAGCAAAAATTGACCGACGAACACAAAGTTTGAGAAATTCCTCCTCCGTTTTGACATTTAGCCCATATGCATCCTCTTCAATCTTTTTCATCAACGACACTTGCTCTAGTTTGGATTTAGTTTTCTCATGCATGTTTGGACACATTGCTAGCAATTTTATCTAAGTACAAATAACAGATTGTCATACCAATTGATAGTACCTTATGTAGAAACTGACACAGAAATCAGAAATCGATATTGCAGGCAATTTATACAATTAAATGTTACCGTTCTAATACTCAAAATGGCTGTCTCCACATTCGGATTGTCATTTTCAAAGACTGAGGCACATATTTCCAGTACACGTTCATATTTATTGGAATACATGTCATCCTGCCATGTTCTTCCAGGCTTTTTCATTTGTTTCAACAAATGATAATTTAGTTGGATGCAAGAACTGGTTTCTTCAGGATACAATTCGAAAAATATCTCGTTCATTCGCAAGGCATTCTTAATTTTTAAAAACATGTTAGATATTAGATAAAATAAATAAAATATAAGACATGAATAAATGACATAAAAATTGGCACCCTATTTTTAACTTGTATTGCTGCCAATTCGGATTTGGAAAATTAAATGTACAGACAACAAAACCTTATCTTACCATATAACAGTTGACATGTGCCAGATCATCAGGATGAATAAAAGATGGAGTTAAAACTTGGATTATTTTTGTCAAAGCCTTGACACCCGAAGATGTGAAACGGTCCCAAAAAAGGTTCACACTATCCAATAAAAGCTTCATTATTTTCCCAAGTCCATCGATCAAGACATACTTGAAAGATTGGTTATCAGAGGGAGCCTCTCCCTTAGAGCTATTCGAATCAATAGTAGGATTTAAAACATCCGAAGCACATGGTAAGCAAAACTGTTGCATGAATGAGATGACGGAATCGGCAAGTCTTGTAACTTCCACCACACGATCTAAACTGGCTTCTTGGGTGCTCCGATCTTCATCTTTGAAAAGACCTTCCAAAAAGGAATGGGCCACCGAAATCACATATTCAAGACCATTACGAGAAAACGAAGCTCCTAGAGATTGGTCAATAAGGAGCAATAAATGAAGCTCCAAAGTTTTTCCGCTGTCTTGGGCGACTTTTGCAGTCAAATGTTCCCATAGCAGCTTGTAGCTTTTTTCCATCTGAACAAGAACTCGGGATGGTGGGTGCTTGAAACATATATTTAGCAATATCTTCAGTGACAGTTGGTAATGTATGTCCACAGTAGTGCCGTTGATGACCATCGGAATTAGATCTTTTATCAAGCAAAGCATGTACGGCTCAGTCCAGTTTAAAGTTAAATCTCGAGTGAGCACTTGGATCAGTTTTAGAATCAGTAATAGATCATTTGGGTCCGAGGAGCAGTGACAAAGCAGACTTTCAAGGAGTTGTAATGTGCTGTAATCGGTTTCCAACTTTTGGGCAAACGATGAAGATTTTGTGCCTACAACCAGATAAAAATTGAGGATGGTTTTAACTATGGCATCTAACCCACTATTATCATTTCTCCATTGGGCAGCAGTGGTTCCAGAGTTCAGCAGCTCGTTGGTTCTCTCCAGAATTAAATTTTGACTTGCTGGGTCGATTTCACGGCCGTCAGCCCACGCAGTACCTACTTCCTATAGTTTAAATACCAAACTTTGTATATAGCAAATATTTGCTATCGTTTGATTATAATAGACAAAACTTTGAAAAACTATTACCTCCAATGCAATAATAAGGTCTTGACGATCAATTCCTCCAGTTGTTAAAAGGCTACATAGTTTTCGTAACCCTTCCCACTGACCCCGATGTTCCTCCATTTCTAAAGCAAATGAAAATCTCAATCAAGTCTTAGTTAGTGCATCCTACCAGCAAGAAAACGACTATTTCTATCCCAGATGAACTGTCAAATTAGAATGGAAGTATTCTAGAAATTCATTCGCCTGACCTTGTTTGGTGGTGGAAATTTTTCCTAAATGCCGAATACTATAATGCAACTATAACAACCAATAGTAAAAACAGTTCAGTTCAAAGTCACTTGTGTCTGTGTCGGTCCGGCCGGTTCCGGTGTCGCCGTTTTCTTTTGTTTTGGTCGATTTAATATAGAGGTTGATCCACGGAGAGAAACTTCACAACACTTTAACGCTCCATCTTTCTTCTCTACACATTTAACAGGAGAATGACTCGAAAATACTGACGACAGTGAATAATATTTCTGTATTCGTTTGCAATTTACAGTTTTATATGGACCCAAGTCAGATTTATGGTTATTTGAGTGAACGGAATTGAAAACTGTTAACAGTTAGAACTCTAAGGACTAGCAAGGTTTGTAGGAATGTCCCGCGAAATCTGTCCCTCCATTTCACTATGTGGTCAGAAGCTCTTGTTTATATTATTGTTTTTTTTATCAATCGTGAAGTACATTTTCAGTTTTCCCTTTTCAGGCCTCCAGTCAATACATGTTTCACTTTTAAGCATTTCGTTTGTCATTCAGCATGTGATAGTGCAATTTTCAGAATTATAGTCATAAATGCATATCTCATACACATAATGTTGAATATTTATGGCTGACTACCGGATCTCCATTAGTGTATATTTATCACATAGCCCCAAAATTGGATCTGTTTCCATTTCATGTATTTCTTTGTTCTTCAGGGATATACTTACGCTACATTAAATTTAAAGATTTGTATTTGCGAATCTGAATTGTCACTGTACACTGTACAATAACTCTGAGAGCGAGACTCGAGAAAATAACAAACAGCTATTTATGTTTCCAAGAATTATTGTTTATTACTTTCATATGATATTTTTCCTAACAATTTGACATATTCTGTCTCTGTGTTTGATAGAAACACACGATAGATACGATAATTTACAACATGTTGTACTCTCAAATGATGATATTGATTATTGATATGGTTTATGATTTTCCTTAGTTAGTTATTTACTTCTGTCGACTCCAAAATGATCATGTTTTTTAAAGCATAAAGGGCGAATTTTTCAAAATCTATAAGCTCCCATGGAGCACCGTACAATCATGAAACCAGGATTTTTTTAACCATAAATGAAATAATGAGTACCTGGAAGCATACGACGAGTATTGACTAAAAAGATATGTCCAACAAGAATGCAAATCATAAATAATGTTGCAAGTTGCAACTCCCTTTATGTATACGAATAACTAACTAATCTGAAGCTCATCGGTGCTGAATTTTATTTTAACTCAAGGTGTAAGTCAACTCCTTAAAAAAACTTTTCTTAGCATTTTTTCTGTAACTCACATTCAACTGTGTGCTCAACCAAACCGTGCAATAAGACGATTAAGTTTAAAAGGTTAGTCTCGTTATGCTAGCTAATACTTAACAAGATTTCCAAAAACCCTAAACATTCATGTCTCTATGGTTTCAGTTCAAATTTATTTTGTGAGCAAGTATACATCTTATACAAGCAATTATGCATCTTTAACCTAGCTTGATTTCTGTAACTCATGGCTCTCTACATTATCATTTACACTTGGAGTACACATAGCTGACAATTTATTGGAGACATAAAATATAATGAATAGTTATTAGTATTATTTATTATTGGTAGTTAAAGCCATTGTGGACACCAAGGACTTACTGACATGTAATAATCCACAACAATACATGATGTGTCGTCTAAAAGTATAACTGTATAACAAGAGAGAACAAGAGATCTTATGAAATCATCGCACCAACTAACTGCAAATGGATAGTTAGTACACATTAGAAACACAAGTGACACAGTGACATGACATGAAATTCTCAAAAAATAACTTGACTAGACTAGGAATAGTCCACTCGCTAACCATATGTACCATTTGGGAGCCTATAGATGGGGTATGTGTGTACATAATCCCATCACTGTACGCAATAAAGCAAAGTTTCAATCTGTTCGGCATAATACCAATGCCAAAAGGATTCTCCAATTTGATTCATGTGTATATTATATTTAGTTGTGTGTAGTAAGTTAGTTAGTTGGTTAATTAATTAGCTAGCTAATATGATTATGCATATAGTTAGTTGATTTCTACTTAAATTATAGTTTACATATATATATGCATAGATTACAATAAATAGTTACAATTAGAACCTACACCACTTCAATTTGTTAGTTAAAAGTTAGTTAGCTAGTTAGAATAATTAACGAATGATGAAAAGAAAAGCGCATAGCTGGTCTATGTATACTAGGTTGTCCTTTTTCGGTAACAGTAGCTCAATAAGTTATAGTTCATGTTGTTGGTTACTTATGCATGTACAATTAGATACAGAAAAGTTTTGTAGTCAAATAAATAAGATTGCTACTAAATATAAATGCTTGTTTCTCATATATTCATTCTTTGAGGATAAGAAAAGTAGTTTTAGTAGGAAATAAGAAGTGGTCAATGTTGAGCTGCAAACTTCATGCGCTTTTGTTTTTGTCTTTGATTACAAAACCAGACACGAACGACATTTTTTTTAAGATCAAGTTTCTCCGCAATGGCTGCAATCTTCTCTCCAGACGGCCGAGGCTGTACTGCAAAGTAAGCTTCTAGGGATCTTTTCTCAGGTGCAGCTATGGACGTCCTTTTACGCTTTTTCTCTCCTGCGGGAAGTACGTTGGGTGCATCAGGGTCCCTTCTTTTATTTCTCGCTTGAGCCTCCGCCTCCTCCAACCATGCTTGCAGGATCGGCTTCAGAGCTATCATGTTGTTATGACTTAATGTCAATGACTCAAATCTGAATACAAAAAAAAACACAAACAAACCATTATGTTAAATACTTTTATAACTCATTCTATTCAGCATCGAACAGAGTTTCAGAATACACACAGATATGTAGATACAATATCACAGCAAAGCAAAGACATAGCCAGTCCATCTATATAAATACAGTGAGTGGGTATAGGCTTTAAAAGGGTGAAATCGTACATTCACTAAACTAACTAGTGAGTTTGAACTTGACCAGCTTACCTACAAATGGTGCTTTGTGAGAGAGCACCAACACCAGGGAGTTTCAGGTTGGCTAGTGCTTTCCCTACATCGGCCTGCGTGACTCCTAACTTAATGCGACGTTGCTTGAATCTCTCGGCAAATGCTTCCAGCTCCCTGGGGTCCGTGTCCGTGTCATGCATGTTAACGGCTGAGTGTGGATGACCCGAGTGGGGATGACCCCCCGGGTGGGGAAGGGAAGGGTGACTTGCCGCGGCTGCCATCATGGAGTTCATGGCTGCCGAGTGGGTGTACACGGAGGAATGGTGCAGTTGCCCGTGTCCATGTGAGTGAGCTACGGAAGTAGACTCGGCTGTCATTGGACCCAGGCTGGTCATCATGGTTGTACTTGAGATCGGGTCCAGCATGTCCAACCCGTCCATCCCTGGGTGGCTCATCTGTACACACATACAAAAATCAGGGTAAGTATAGTTGTTTCCAGTCTACAACTAACTTACTAATTAGCATTCCAAATTAAAGTTACATATATAATACTGAGATAGAGAGGATAAAATACTGTTCTGTGTGGCATAATGTTGCAAATAGTTCTCAACTGCTATATAATTTTAAGCACTCCATTGAAAATTTTGCTGCAAGCCATGAGGCATACCAAACTAGACGGTCGAAATATTGAGAAAAGGGGTTTTTGCCCAGTGCATGAAAATGAGTAATGGAGACTATGGGTAGTTGATAGAGAGCGAAAACAAAGTAGACAACGGGTTGAAGTTATTTCCACTTGTCAGAAGAAAGTTTCATCAGGGTTTAAAAAAAGAAGCTTTCCACAAGAAGCCAAAATGAGTGAGTAGTAACATATCGCTCAAATGACAACGATGAGGATAGGCTCATACATTTTTAACGAGAGTTCAGAATTCGCTGCCTGAGTTTTTTTTCTTGTCTTGTACTGTCACCAGTTGGAAAATGTTTCGTTCCTTCCTTTCTTCCTTTCTTTCTATCTCTCACTCACTATTTCCACAAAATCACTTTCTGTCTCCCAATATTCTGACTTGTGGTTCACTCGTAAACAAGTTCATCAGGCAATAAGGAAATTGAAAATATGGTTTCTATAGAAAACGCATAGAATATTTGACCATCGGACGAACTAAGCAGCCAAGTTTTTAGTTAGTATTGCCCTATTATATGTATAACATGCATTGTTACGTAACACATTATCAACTATCAACTGCACCAACTGATTTTTAATCAAACTCTCTTTAGTCATCCGAATAAAAACATTTCAACAACAACAGGTAAAAATTATCAATATATTCTAATTTTTTTACTCAACATATTTACTCCCATTCCATACATTATGTTATGCACGCTGCCATTCATTAAATGCAGCTCTGCAAAGAAGAATGCTTTATGCTTTTACTCCTTTTAATTAATTCATCTGACTCATCCATATCTGTGACTGCGATATCTCAAGTTTTTTCTTAATTTCATTAACAAACCTAGCAAGTTTTAACTATTTTCTTGTCCAACCAAAGCCAAAGTTATCAACATAAACGATAGCACTACCACTATAGTTAGTGTGATTGTGAACATTACCTGGTGTGGTCTAGCATTATGACTGGGATGGTGGGGATTCATGCTATGATGGTACATCATGTCATGCTTCAACTGTGGGAGTCCAGTTACTGGTGGCGAGGCGCCCGGATGTTTTCCCATGTCCACTAAAGCCTCCGCTCGACTCAGCAGTCCATCATTGAGGCCACTGAACAAATCTCCCTGTGAATTGTTGTAAAAAATCTAATTAGCACGGTTTAACATATCCGCATTCACAAGTTTGTGTGGTTCATACATAGTTAGTCAGTTAGTTCGACAGTAAAAACGGGGACAATTCATGCATTTAGTTAGTTAAGTAGAATCATGCCCGAAATGATGGAGAGTAAAGATATATGCATTTTAGATTTCATAAATACGTAGGAATGTATTTAATATGACGTATTTTATGCTTTATGTGTATATAGTATAAGGTATAATGCACAAAGAATATGAATTGAGAGTGAGTTTCAATTTGTGACGTTAGCACGATCTTTAATCCTCATCCACATTTTCACCTAAAGTAACAAGCAGTGTAGTGGATAAATAAAGTTAGCGGCACAAAGAAACTTGGACCAAGAATCTGACCAGACCACTATGAGGGAGAAGTGGGGAAAAAATCGCTCAAATGAATCCTGTTAAATTCATTTAGAGGTTTTCTTTTCATTCCCTGGGCATCAAAGTTAATCTCATTTTCGTCCTATCCCTCTTCTCTTCTCCCAATTTCAGTTGTCAATACCATTCTCAATAAAAAAAATCCAGAACAAGATGTTTTCAAAAGTAGTCATCTTTTACACAAGGATATCAATCTATACCTACTACATGTAATGAGCGATCAAATAAGCTTGTATTATGTCATACTCCAAAAATACGTAATAAACAGGTGTACAAGTACTCTGCAATAGCATTATTTCTTATTCATGGGAGTCTCTTTACCCGAAAAGACTAATCTCTGTCTGTACACACAAGCTATATACACAAATCAGTACAGCCTGAATATATGTATTAGGTTCGGGGTTCTGTTAAAGAAGAAGCCAACTATACTAACTAAATGGTACGTTTGGCTAGTATTTAGAAAGCACGTATAATAATGACCAAGAAAACTAATACATGATGAAAGGCTTTGCGAATATCATTCTCGCATATGCCCACATAGCATGCATACAGGTAAAAATGAAAGTCGTGTTTGAAATTTATTGTTCATTTGGTAGCCTAGTCCGTAATATTACAACTGATGGGAACCTACCCAGGCTCTAGTTGTATTGTAACTAACTAACTAACTAACTAACTAACTAACAGTACAAATGCCCAACTATAGCAGGATGCGAACTGAATTCACTTGAAAAAGGAAAACATAATGTGTACCGTGAAAGCTATGAAGGGAGATAATACATTGTATGTAGTATATGCGTGGAATGCATACAGGGTGTGCACTCAAGTATAGTAGTGACAAGTGCAATGTATATTTTAAGAAGAATAACCCTCTAATGATCCATGATAATAGCTTTGTCCGATACCATAATAATTATCCTTGCTTGCTTCTGTCCACAACCCATACAGTCAGTTGTTGGGCACAATATGCCCTGTGCATTCGCATACATTCCTATGCCATAGTCTCCCTTTTGTCAACATGAGTACTAACTAACTAACTAACCACCTTATATCATGTGTCCTGTACCAATGTATAAATGCGATGAAGTGAATCGAAACTGATTAAAAGTTTTTAGATTGCTTTCTAAATGCTTACATGGAACACGGTACACACAGGTCATTCAATGATGAGTCAAATAGATTGGAAAACCAACTCCAAATCAATCTTAAAATGTTGTTTAAAATTAGTCAGTTAGTTAAGAGGAAAAATTAGCAAGCTGGCTGAAAATGTTTGCAGAAACAACATGCAGATTTTAAATGAGCAATGAGCTTTGTGTTTACCTTAAACACATACATTTCATCAGAGTGTACGTCTTGTGTTCAACATTTGGGTAGACCAATGAATACCCAGATAAATCTACGCATTTAATTTAGTAAATTGCAAGAGCAATCATACAAATTAAGTGGCCATTTCAAGTTACAATTCATGTCACTGCAAAATTCACCACAGAGACAGGACCACTGAAATTTGGGAACTAATTATAAAGAGTTTGTCCTCTCAAAAATGTGTCCAGCTTGAAAGAAACTGTTGGGGGAAACAGTATTCTATTTCAGCAGATAGATAGTTGGTTAGTTGGTTAGTTGGTTAGAAGAAAGAAAATTGGGAAGGAAAAAGGTACAAAAAGCAATTTAACGTTTACTAACTAACTAAATAATAATTTCCCCGCTTGTAGCAAAATGTTCCACCATGGTTCATATTAGATTGCACTGTTGTACGCTTTTTTAATCCATTTCCATTATATGTGGAATATAATGACCGTACACATTATACTGCCTACAGAGATAAATGGACGGAAATCAGAATCCCCGAGTTTAAGAGCCACAATTATGGTTCATATATTGACTGATTCACTTAGTTAGAACAGGAAACCAAGGATAACTATCTGTTTGCAGAACAGGAGAGTAATATGAATTTAATTACTCTAATAGTTCATAAAACTGGTCTTCCTCCACATGCACACACATTATAAGACTGGGAGCCCATTTGGGTTTGTTGTCTTTCTTTTTAGTTATTGTGCGTTACTAACTTATTATTCCATGGACGGGACAAGGTGATGCTAATCTTCCTTATGAATTCTTTAGTACCTCTCATTCTTTCCCTTTTGTTCCACCATGCATACACACCACACGTACGGACTAACTATATAGCTCCCATTATTAACTACTACTGGCCAGTTTGCAATTCATTTTATTCTCAATTTAACAAACGTAGTCTGTCAGTACTCTATACCTAACTAACTAACTAACTAACTAACTAGTAATCGACGGAATGCAATTTAATTCTACGTAGAGCATCCATATAATAAACGGCTCAAATGCTTTCATATCACTTTACCAGACTTATATATATAAATAGACGTTTTTATGACTTTTTTGTAATCAATGATACAAAGACGGGACCCGTTACTTTCAAATGAGTGAGCAAGTGAGTGAGTGAGAGTCTATCCCCTTGTGGCTTTCTGTCGTGTGTGCAAACAAGTACTAATATTTCCCTATACTAACTAACTAACTGACTAACTAACTGACTATATAGATGGGGAACTTGAATTCATGTGTTCCGTCCATACGGGCAGTCTTCCCGTATGTATACCTTCCTAGCAGTATTAACTAACTCAACAGACAGGAGCAAAAACTATATGACATTTACTTGCACTGTATAAATATGAGCAGAGCGTCTCACTTCCCCTGATGATGTAACAAAAAGAGCTTATATAGCCATGAAATATTACACTTACACTTGCAGCTTTATGCACCTTGCACCTACAATAAATATATGCATGACCTCCTGTTACCTGTGTGGGCTGAAGTATGTAGGAACTTTTACATTCTTATAGGACATTAGAAGAGCAGAAAAGCAATATAAGTATGGATTGTTTGTCCACCAACGAGCCAACTTGAGCTATGCACAAAAAAGAGACAAAATCAAATTGAAACTTGTGATTGCAAAAACACGGGTATTGTTGATTGTGGCAAACTATTTTTTTTATTCCTGCATCTAACTTGTAGCTTAACGAAAAGAAGAGTATAAGATAAATACATACATACTAATCTGTAGTTAGTAGGTTGGTACACAGGTGAATGTACAGGGCAAGGTAAATAGCAGCAAGAGTGACTGACTATTATAATAAGGTATGGAAAATGTGTGTGAGAGAGAGAAAGAGATGGAGAAACGGATGGAGAAATGGATGGATGGAGTTGGCATGGGTTGGTTGCATGGTGTGGTGCAAGTGTACATGTCACAGTCAGTCAGAGTTAAGGATGAGTCGATAGAGAAGCAAAGCACATATAGTAAATGGTTTGGTGAACTGCGAAATTGACTTTATGCTAAATTATTCACAACAACTTACACTGACTACCTAGATTTATTATGAAAGAGCAAGTCACGAACTTTTCACCACTTTTTTCTCCCATTTCCAAAGTAATGATGCTTATTATTTTGCAATACTTTTCAATAACATGCGCACAGTCATTTATAAGTCCTATAATTCTATAGTCCGAGCGAGCACTGTCATTTGTTACGCAGCAACATAAGTTAATGCCATGTAGGGGGAATGTTTTTTTTTAAACTCTTGTGAAAATGTATGCAACAGGATTTAGGTTCGTTTTGCTCATAAAAAATCCATCACTTTGACTACATGGAGCATTCGAAGACTAACTTGTCTTATCTACTTACAGTGCAATAGCTCAACAGTTACGAATGAGATGCCATCCCAGCTCACAATAACAAACTATGCTGCATACATGCATTAACTCCTGCTATTAGCTTGCTGATTTTCATTCTATAAATGGCAACAATGCGTACACAATGCTAATCTCAACATCCTCACTGGGCATACAATTGCCAACTAAAGCACATGAGGGTAATAATTAATGAAGTATGCTCAACTTTCTCTTCTCCATAAAGATATGTAAACTGTACTTTTGGGTGGGATGGGAAACCACCAAAACTTGCCATTTAGTTGTCATACAAATTAAACATGAAAAATTTCATAGAGAACGAATATGAAGCAAAACTCAAATAATTACATAGAGTTCACCTTCCTTCACCAGTTGTTTTAAAACTGCTTCCAATAACCAAGCAAAGTCTGGGTTAAACTACTTTCTAGATAGGTAGAAATTGACAAAATTCAATTCTTAGAGCTAGCCAGTCAGTTAGTCAGTTAGTTAGTTTTACATTCAATCAATACAGTTTGTCGTAACTATAACTAACCGACTGGAGCAAGCCAGCCCAAAATGTGCAATACCGAAAGCACTCTGAATATAAATACTGATCCATCATCAGATAGTAAGATCCATATTGGTAAATCGGATTAGTCGTCAAAATGGATTTTTATATTCCTCAAAATGGGCTTGGAAGAGGATAAGTGGGCTGCATCCCTGAGCCCAAGCTATTGGCCAAGAAGATATGTATGCATACGGGAGTGAGTGAGTGGATTTGGATGAGAAGGAGACTCTGAATGTACATATGGGATTCCAACAGTGCATCATAATCTATAGCAGGCAAAGCCAAAGCTAGGGACTGACTGAGCATTGAGCTACACACTGAGTTAAGTGAGTAAGTAAGTAGACTTTGTGTGCGAGCGAGAAAAAGCTTTTTGTGCTCCAATAAGTGGATGGATGGATGAGGAGGAGGAGAAAGACTCAAAGAGTGCAGGGAGTTTATCTATAGCAGTCAGTCAGTTAGTTAGTTAGTTAGTTAGTTAGTTAGTTAGTTAGTTAGTTAGTTAGTGCATAGTCCTTCTCATATCAATTCTATGATCCGGAAGATGGAAGGAAAATAAAATTTATCCGAAAAACCATGGCTACTCACTCACATCATGCCGCATATGTTGCATCCATCTACCATGCTCACTATATGAATCCTGTAGCAACTATATAACTAACTAACTAATGCTATGCATATGCATTCAATATGATCAGAATTATTGGGATTAACTAACTACAAGATGGGAACAGAGGCATCTGATCTCACTTGTGTATGACAAGGACTTTAACTGTGCAAGCCCCTTTCACACACACGCACATATTACATGCATGAGGAATGAAATGATTCAAGTTTTTGGCCCCCGTACATACCCAAGTGAAATTTCAAAATGTTTTCATTCATTATGCATGGCTCGTTTTATGCAACAACTTTAACAACCATGCTGAGTTTGGTCAATTTTGCTCACTCAATGAAAATAAATACTACTGTGTTTCTTAACTATTGTTCAACTTGTCAGCTCACTTGCTGTATAGGATTGTGTTCTGTATCTATGGCCATTCAGTTGTAAATGAAACCCTGTGAGCCCAAGACCCAAGAATTGGTTTCGTTGGAGTATTTATTTTCATGGATTAGTCTGCCAGTTATTTAGTTAGTTGGTTACTTTAGATAGTTAATACATTTTTAATTCTGGAAATCAATACCTCTGCATCCTAAAACTTAAGCAAATTAGCAGCGGTGGTTTTCGTGCAAAAAGCATTTTTTTTGTCAGTAAAAATATTTAATTACTGTGAAAAATATTCTCCGATATTTTACTAACTAACTAAAAGCTTTGAAATCATTCCCTATATAAGGTCTACTATAAATTGTTTATACTACTCTAGGCGGAACTACTTTGTGTTAAACAAAATATGATTGCGACAAACATTTTTTGCTATATATTTAGTGTTCTATTTAGACTAACTTTTTAGATCCATTTTTTGCGTGCCCGCAGTCGGTGAGCTATGAGCTATACATACAAGCGTTATCAAGGTTCATGAAGCGGTCCCGGATTTGACAAGTGCGGAGCAAGATGAGAGAGTCAGATTATCAGTAGTATGTTGTGTACTCTGATAGTGGCAATCTAGCTAATGCTACATTAACTTGTTATGAAAATCAAATTAGAGGAAAAGCTCATTCCTGCCTTCTGCCTGCCGCCCTTTGGCCCCTTAGTTTGTCGTGACAATGATGAATCCACTTATAAAATGAACCCAACCCAACAGTCAGTCATTTACTGCTGAACAGCACCATATAGGAGCACAGCTTTTTCCTACCTCAGTCAGTTGTGGGAGACAACTTTTCAGATTATTACTACCGATCATATCCTCCATCCACTCCTCATTGAGTGACACATGGTTAACTCTTGCAACCAAAGTTGTGCCTCCAATGGACTACAAGGATTCTGAATTTCTTAATTTGTCAGTCAATTAGTCAGTCACTGCAGCCCATATGTAGTTAGCTTTATAGCTATACCTAGAACTAAATATAAACACACGTTTACTATGCCTATAATCTATCGTAAATCTTAAAGTATGAAAAATGAGTGCTGAATGATGTGGAGTATTTATGGTTAGTTTTACTGTAGTTAGTAAATTTTCGATTTCATATACAAAAACTGTGGACCACCTTCATACTTATCATATCCTTATTCGCCTACTTTGGTCTGGTCGGAATTTCATGATTAAAATAGAGCTATTTTACTCTATAGTTATATGGTAATGGTTAGCTTTTGCTGGTTACTGTGCTAACAAAATTTGAAAAGG
>Ga0210040_10002519_pt1 | contig 25734 bp, 24 predicted proteins | sample CryGeyCG12114_NA_FD_185462 | JGI IMG/M metagenome (GOLD analysis project Ga0210040, IMG submission 185462) | Groundwater microbial communities from aquifer - Crystal Geyser CG19_WC_8/21/14_NA (SPAdes) (version 2) | ecosystem: Environmental > Aquatic > Deep subsurface > Groundwater | place: USA... | reverse complement strand
CCGACGCTACGCTCGAGAATTGCGCGTTCAATTGTCAGCTAACGGTGGCCTAGTCATGGGGCGTACTACCTGCTGGCAGGACTTACAGGTATTGCACTTGCGGCGCAAAAAAAGAGCGTTCACACCGCCGAGTCAGGACATGATACGGTCCAAGTTTGTGGATGAAATGCGCTTCAAGCATTTGGGCTCAGCGTTAACCTAACTTATACGCGGCGCTTTGGTTGTGCCTCATACGACTAGCGCGTGGACTGGACCGTGCTCTTGCATAACGGCGCCAACGTGAGCACCGCAGGGTATAGAGGCCGTTATGAAACTAGATGGGGTGGTCAACGCGGTGACCTTTGCCGTGTACTTGGACTAGGGGCTGGGCCCCACGCTGGTGCTAGGCGAGGTGGTTGTATTCGACAGATTGCGCGTACACAAATCCTTAGGCTTGACGGAGTTGGTGTGAAAGCGCGGCACCATCGTCTTGTTTCTGCCGCCCTACTCACCCAACTTTATACTGATTGAACTCGCCTTTAGTAAGCTCGAACCTTCCTGCGTACAGCTCAGGCTCGTGCCCGACAGGCCTTAACCGTCGCCACACGGGAAACCTTACCTGTATTTGCGCAGACGACACCCAAAATTTGCGGCTGTCATGTACATTGACAACGAATCTGCTCTAGTTAGCTACTGCAGCATAATGCTCCCAGTGTACTAATATAACCCACTAAGTATTCTCAGTTTATACAACACACTCAGTATACTGAGTGTGTTGTATAAACTGAGAATACTTAGTGGGTCGAATAATTTCAATATATTGCTAACGAAATCTAATATCTTCTCACGTGAAAATTCTCACTTTCGCCAATCATAAAGGCGGTGTTGGCAAAACGACCAGCACTTTGGCCGTGGCCCAACAATTGGCTTATCGCGGTCACCGGGTGTTGTTAGTCGACTGTGACCCTCAACACAATCTGACTATGTCGTTCCCCCAACTCCCGCCCTACCACCTGGGTCACGTGATTCGTCAGGATAAGACCTTACAGGACATCTTGGTTGTAGTCGGAGATCGGCTAACGTTAGCTGGCTCTGCTCTGGAACTGACACAACTGGAGAAAGTACTAGGTCAGCAGCCAACGTACCAGTTTTTTTTGCGGGATATACTGGAAGATGTACAGGAGCATTTTGATTACTGCTTAATCGATACTCCACCAGCGTTAACCTCGCTTACCTATGGCGCGTTAGTGGCCTCTGATGCAGTCTTTATACCGGTGCAGCCGGAGTATTACGGGTATGAAGGCCTAAATACCTTGCTGGAAGCCTGCCGCGTGATGGGTAAGAATTTTAATCAAAGGCTTAAGGTAGGAGGCTTATTCCTCACTAAATATTCGCCAGCCTACCGTTTAGCCATGCACCATGATGTCGTGGACATCATGCGCGTAAACCCTATCATCGGGCCACTACTGATGGAAACCAACATTCGCCAGAATGGCAAACTAGCTGAAGCGCAGATCGAAAAGCAAAACTTGTATGTCTATGCTCCCACTAGTGCTGGCGCCCAAGATTATGAATCCCTCACTACTGAAATTCTCTCCCGTCTATGAGTAACCCTAAAGCACCTAAAAAGCGTTTTGGCGCGAACTTAAGCCAGCCAGTGGCTCCCACACCAGATGAGTTGATGTTCCCTGCTGCAACAATCAACAGCGTTACTACAGTAACTGCGATACCCGAGGAAACTCCGGACCCTTGGGTAGCATTTGGAAGTTACGTGCACCGGTCTACGTACATGCAAATTAAGCAAGCCGAATTCTGGGAGCCTGGTTTCGAGATTCGGGAGTTTGTGGAGAAAGCTTTGGTGACGGCACTATCACAACTACCTGGAGCCCAAAGAGAACTTCCTTCACATGTGTTGGAGAAGCTACTGAAAAGCAACCGAAAGCTCAATCCTAAGTAGTATGTTTTAGTTAAAAAAGCATCAAAGTTTATACTTTTTTATACTTGTATGATTTAGTGTGATGAACTCCAATAAATTTAAGAAAACTACTACTAGCTAGTTTATAACTTATAATACTTATTAGTATTACATAAGCCATAACTTATTGACTATTAGATAATAAACCTGTTAAGTTGCTACACCATTGACGTCAAGCTACTACATCATTGACGTTAGGTTGCTACATCATTGACGTTAGGTTGCTACATCATTGACGTTAGGTCTGTAGGTTGCTACATCATTGACGTCAGGCTGCTACATCATTGACGTTCACAGTAAAATATTACTATTATATTGTTAATTAGTTAGTTGCAAATGATCTGATAATAAATCGCCGAACGATTTCTTATTACGCTGTTACTAGGTTGCTACAACATTGACGTCAACATGAGTAAGCCAGATAAAATCGTTGCACAGCATAACGCACTAATAAATGCGCGTTTCAGTTTTGTGCCGCTTCAAATGCGTTTATTCCTAGCATTATTAGCTCGAATTGAATTTGATGACATAGAGTTCCGTGAACATTTTGTATCGTTCAACGAAATTGGATTTGAGGATCGTGGCGGTTCTTCCTATCAGCAACTACAGGAGGTTTGTAAAACTCTGCCATCCTTTACGCTTTACCTCGAGAAATTAGTACCGGGAACACGAAAGCGAAGTAAACAGCCTGTATTTGAGGTTATTTCGTTAATGGCTAAAACCGAATATCGGCCAGATCTGGGTGGAATTATTGCAATCTTTAACCCACTCATTATGCCGTATTTGCTGCAGCTTCGTGAAACAGGCAATTTCACGACAGCCGCATTAGCAGAGTTACACAAGATTAAAACACCGAGCGCGCTTCGGATCTATTGGCTACTGAAGGAGTACGCTACGTTCGGAGAGCGTACATTGAGTTTAGAGCAATTACGTTTTATTCTAGATATCGCAAAAGATGAATATCCACGTTTTTCCAACTTTAAAGCTCGAGTATTAGACAAAGCCCAAAAGGAATTAGCTAGCACAGATATGCCGTTCAGCTATGCGTTAGAACGGCAAAATCAAATTGTTCAGCGCATCAAATTTCTAATCGAACGTACTAGGAAAGTTGAAAATGTAGAAAGTGTTGAGCTTATTAAAAATACTCAATATACCGAGAATGCTGAGGATGTGCAACCTAGTGTTTGGCAACAAAAGCTGTTAGCTGCTGGAGTTAGTAAACGCAGTCTAGCACACATCAGTCAGCAACTTGCAAGCGACGAGTACGGACTAGATTATATAGAGTTTGTCCTGACGCGCGTAACCAAGCAGAAACAATTAGGTAAGGTAAAGAAACCAGCAGGTGCCATTTACAAAGCTTTATCTGAGAAATATCTGCTGACAGAATTTTTGGAGGCACAGGCTAAACCAGCCAAGAAGCTTAAGACACCGGCTAAAGTGGAAGAAATTGCGCTGAGGTTAGCAGAAGTGAAACAAATGTTCCAAAATCCCGGTCCGTTTCTAAAGAAGATAATGGTTGAGGAAACCTTTCAGGAACACATGCAACGCTTATATTTAGCGGAAGGCTTTCAGCTAGAAAATAGGGGAGGGGAGGAATGGCTGGTAAAACGCTGAAGCAATTATCGCTTTCTAAGAAGCTTATTTTATCGTGTAAATAGCTAAATAACAAATTTCCAATGCATGCTCGATATGTGGAAAAAACCATTGCGGCTGCTAAGAACAACCACTCATTATTACTGGATTTTTTCGACAGAATACCATCGAATATTTCGACGCTTGAGATCAAACAGTACTAGTGAAAAAGCAAGCAATAGGTGTTCAGTATACCAAGCTGTTATTCGATAGCGATTAAAACCATTACAACCATTGGAGGAAAGGATTGACCTCAAAAGAGTAGCAGATCCGTTTGCCTACTTTCTGAAACGAAAGCCAAACACTTCCTTCAGCATTAGGCACACCAGATACCCGAGCACAAATGATCCAGCCGTAACGCGCGCAAAAAGAAAGGGGTCAAAAGTGGAGAACATGGCAGCTAATTATACTCTTCTTCGTCGTAGTAACGGGGCGGAGGGGTCATTCCCTTACCACAGAAGCTAAAGATGGCCAATACAATAGCCGCATTCACCGCGAAACGGCCCCAATCAGGACCGTAGGGGCTGTAGAGAAAGATGACAATCGCGAGGATAATCAGAATCTTGCGCATAGCAGAAATGGATAAAGCGAAGGCCAGCATAGATAACCGCACCACGAGTTGCCTTCCGTCTCGTAGCTAACATACGCATTCTTGCGGCAATGGTCTTATATAGAAACAAAGAAGGGTATAGCAACGTGCTATACCCTGTCTTTTTTCACCAGAAAAGCCCCGCTACCGCTTCAATTTACGGGCATTGAGAATATCTTCATTCGTCACGTTGAACGTCAGGTGACGACCGCCGCCGCGCTCGAACATTTCCACCACCAGGTTCTTGTCGTCGGGGATGGTGAACTTGCGCAGCACGAACACCTGATCCATTGCGCCAGGGCCGGGGATCGTGCTCTGGGTGGCATTGTAGATGAACAGCGGGGAAAGCTCCGATTCCTGAAGAGCCGTGCGCTTGGTTAGCTTCTTATCCCGGATGTAAAATTTGATGAAGTCCACATCGTAATTGATGTTGGACTTGTTGTACATGTACACCGGCAAAAAGAACAACTCATCCTTGGTGTAGAGGCCCTGGAGGGCGAAGCTGATATCATCCTTGACCTCTTTCGTGCGCAGCATCTTCTTTTTCTTGAGCACCGCCCGCGAGTAGTTTTCCATTTCCGTCTGCGTCATGCTCAGGTTGGAAAACATGGCCAGCGGCATAACCGGCGAGGCGTCGCCGGCGCCGGTGGTCAGGTTGTAGTTCAGCACGCGTGGGTTGACCTCGTAATCAACGAGAAAGGAGTACAGGCGCCCGTCGGCCGTTACCACCGTCATGTTGGTTTGGGGAAAGCCTGGCAGGTTGGCCTTCAGCTTGACGATGTTTTCCGCCCCTTGAGCCTTGTCGGCAATAATGCCGGCATTGCCCAGGTCTACATAGGTCACGGCGTAGGGGAACACCAGGTGGGTTGTTTTTTGATAGCCTACACTCAGGTGGTAGGAGCCGATGAAGTTCTGCTCTCCCAGGCTGAGCATCTTCGGCCCCAGCGGCGCCGGTGCCGCGGCTGGGGCCGAAGATGCGATCGGCTGAGGGGTGGAGAAGTCGCCTAGCAGCTGGGCTTTGGTCATTGGCCGGCGTGCAGCAACAGACTTAGACTTTTGGGCCGTGGCCGGCGGCGTCGAGAAAGAAAGGGCAAACAGGCCCAGGCAGGCAAGCGAGGTGATATTCTTCATGATTTCAGCAGCAATTTGTAGTTGGCTTTGAGATGGATTTTCACCAGCTTGATTTTCTTGCTGGCCAGCGCTTTGCCGGTCTGTAAGGCAATGCCTGCCGCTTGTGCGCCCATGTTGGGGGACATGCTCAGTAGGTCAGCCGAGCTGGTCCCACTGGCCAGGCCCTGCTTGGCCGCGTCCCGGCTCACCGAGCCGGGGATGCTCAGCCCTTCCCCGCCGTCCATATCGTAGGCGTGCAGGCTGAGGGGAAGCACACTATTCTGATACTGCACCGAGGTAGCTTCAATCGTGAGACGGTTACCTGATATGTCGCAGGTGCCATACAGGAAGCTATTGCGTGGGATAATGCGGCCTTCCACCTGCACGTCGGAGAGTAGGCGCATCTTCACCGTCGAACCCTGGGTCACGATCACGTCATCGTGAATGACGGCTGGTACTGCGTTGAGCTGGCCCGCGCCATTGTCACTACCTAGGCCGTGAAAGGCATTGCCCGAATTCACCACGACCACCGGCGTGCCCAGGGTGGCACGACCACCCAGACTGGTTACCACTGATTGCGGTACTTCCGTTACCACGCTCATGCCTTTCTGCTGGGTAGCAACCGCACTCGTGGCCACCGGTGCCGCTGCCACGGCCGCGACTGGTGCAGCGGCCGGCGTGTTGAGGGCCTGCAACCGCTTCTCGTACTGTTGACGCAGATTATCCAGCTCCTTTATAGTCTGCTCCATCTGCACGTCCTTGGCCGAAGGGGCCGGGGTGCTGCTATAGCCGCCTCCCGCGTAGGCCCCGCCCTGATTGTAGGAAGGTGGTGGCGCTGCTTGCTGCTGCTGAATACGCTGCATCCGGCTTTGCACGGCCGCTACGTTGGGGTCGTAGTTGGGATCGAAGCGCTGGGGCGACTGCCCCGGTTGCACGGCGTAGTTTATGCCAGCTGGCGCAGCTGAGGCGGGCGTATCACCCATGGACTCGGGAGAAACTTCAGCCACCGTTGACGGCGTAACGTCACCCACTGAGGTAAAGGCCAGGCCGTTGCGGTGGCTGCTATCCTGTGGTGCTCGGTAGGCATCCAACTTGTTTTCAAACAGCGAGCTTTTGCCCGCTGAAGGCAACGACGTGTTGATGCCCGTTTCGCCTGGAGCAGCCCCGGCAGTAGCTTCCGGAACACCCTTACCGCCGCCAAGCACGAAAAAGACCACTGTTAGAAAGATGACACTCGGTACGGGGAGGAATAGCATCAACCGGCGTTTTTGAAGAAACTTCTGCGAATGCTTAGGTAGTTTGCTCATGGTCGTAGGGCTTAGCGGCGCTCAGTGCGCAGGTCATTGTTTTGAATTACCCGCCACCGCTCCATCAAAAAGCCGTGTGGGTTATTGCTCGAGCGCGACACGTCTCGCAGGTAGCATTCGGATACCAGATTGCGGGTGGTTGTAGTCGTGGCGCGGATAATCTGCTGATGCGCGTAGCACTTGGCGTAATAAGGGTAGGTGGCCGCGTTGATCGACACGCTATCGACCTTGATATCCTGGCTGATGTTGGCCTGAATCAGATCGTTATAGTAGCTGCTCTCCTTCAGGTTCTCGTAGGCTCGTTTGGCGCTGGCATCGGCCAGAAACAGTGCCTGGCTTACGTTGTACTCAATGGCCTTGGCGTCGGGGTCAAGCGTGAAGAAGTACTCGTGGAAGCGCCTGACGTGATCCTTCGCCTCCACTGGGCGGTTGTCCTTCACGTTGTGCGAGACAGCGGCCAGTAGATTACCCTGGTCGAGCACGTAGATGCGGCCCTGGGCAGCTATGGCCGTTTGCCGGGCCGAATACACGGCGTAGGCCGCGACGGCAAAGCAGAGCAGCATGAACAGCAAGGCTAGGGTTTTCGTCTGCTGATAGGCCGAGTCGATGTTTTTAAGGGATCGGAACATGGTCGTACTGATGGAAGGTGATTAGGCCGCTTTGTTCGTTTTTCGGTAGCCGGTAGGATTGGCCACGGAAGGCGCGTCCGGAGCCGTGCCGGCAGCCCGGGCTACCGATACCGCCCGGCCTGCCACCTGGCCAGCGGCACCACCGGCTACACTCGCACCCATGCTGGCGGCCCCAGATGCTTTACTGTTGAAAGCCCGGGTGATTCTATCCATACCCGAGGCGGCCACAATCCAGCCTGCCACGGAAGGCACGGTGAAGTAGCCACAGATGGCAATCACCAAGAAAATCATGTAGCCCATATCGGCGGCTTCGAGGTCGTTGCCCGCCCGTATCTGAGCAATATCCAGGTTGAGCATCATCACCTGAATCTTGGCAATGATGGCCCCGAAGATGTTGGCCACCGGCAACCACAGAAACGTATTGATGTAGCGCGAAAACCAGTTAGTTAGCGTGCCCTCGAAACCGGGCCAGATGGCAAAGCCGAAGCTGACCGGGCCAATGATCGAGAGGATGATCAGGAAGAAGGTGCGGATGGTGTTGATGACCAGGGCAGCCGACTGATGGCCTAGCTCCAATACGTTGCGAATCCACTCCCGGAAATTCTTCTGCACGCTGTAGCTCATGCGGTCAAAGTAGAGCGCTGCCTTGCCGCCGAAGTCCAATGCATCCTTGTTCTCTAGCTCCTTCTCAAATGCCTCATCTGATTCGTAAGGTGCGTTTTCGGGACGTGACGCCAATAATTCCCGCTTGCGCTCCTGTAGTTGGATGATGTTTTGGTTCTGCACCAGCACCACCGAGTTAGTGGCGGAAGAGATGCTACCCAGCACGCCGTTTAGGACAGTCAGCATCGTGGGAAATAAAGTAATAGCCAGGCCGATAGCGAAGGGCCGCAGCAGCGGGAACACGTCGATAGGTTCGGCCGCCGCGATGCTACGCCACACCTTCCCCCCGATGAAAGCCAAGGCACCCAATCCACCCAGCGCGCGGCCGATGTTGATCATGTCCGAGCATAGGGGCAACATTTCGTTGTAGAGGTTGTCAAGTAGCTGCTGAAGGGAGACAACCGGGATGGATACCTGGAGCAGTAAGGAAGAGAGGAATAGTAGCATAGCAGTGGTTAGTTGGAGAGTCCGTAAAGTTGTTTGAGCAGTTGATTGTCGCGGGCGGCTTTGGACTGCTGGGCAGCAAGCGCCTGGTTGCGCTTGGTGAAGTAGGCGACCAGCTCATATTGATGCGTCACCTTGTCGGAAATGCGGTTGATGAACTTCAGCCGCTGGGCATCCGTCAGCTTCGCGGCATCCGGGGTAAGGATGGTGGTCAAATCATCGAGCAGCCCCACGTTCTCGGTCATGAGCACGGTGTAGCCCCGTACCATCCCTTGAATCTGGGCAGGGGTCAGGTAAGGATTCCGGCGCAGCTGGGTAATGTTCTGCGTGTAGAGCGATAGAATGCGATCCTGATAGGTCCAGATGCTTTTCACCCGGCGATAGTCGCGCACCACGGAGTTGATTTTCAGCAGACTCGTGTACCACTCCTCGTGCATCTGGGCCGTCTGGTCGGTCATCGTTTTGATGATGGCCTGGGTGTCGGTGCCCTTCTTGACGATAGTGTTGCCTAGTTCGCGGAGCACCGTTAAAAAGCCCTGGTGGGTGGCCTGCTTCGTGGCTTGCTTTTCTGCAATAGGCATCCAGACAACGGCCTGGGCACGAGCCTGAGAGCCCAGTAGCAGGAGCAGTAGAAGTAACGGCAGTAGCTTTCTCATCACTTGGTTAGCCCGTAGAGCCGTTTGAGGGTTTGCATATCCTTGGCGTCCTGGGCCTGTTGCAGGGAGATGGCCATGTTGCGGCGGGTGAAGTAGTTTACTAGGTCGTACTGATGCGTCACCTTGTCGTCGAGCGCATCAATCAACTCCATGCGTTCGGCGTCGGTCATCTTCGACTTCAGCGGCGAGACGATGGCCGTCAGATCATCCAGGTAGGAAGCCGACTCCTGGATCAGCACGGTGTAGCCCCGCACCATGCCCGCCACTTGCGCCGGCGACAAGTGAGGGTCTTGCTTGAAGCGGCCGATGTAGTTGGAGTAGATGGTGATGATGGCCGTCTGCCGCTCGAAGATGTGCTGCACCCGCCGGTAGGTCTTGATGGTGTTGCTGACTTGCAGCAGCCCATCGTACCAGTTCTTAGCCAGCAGCATGTTCTTTTCGGTGAAGCCCTTGGTCAATACCTGCTCGACCACGCCCTCATTCACGAGGGTATTAGCCTTGGTGCTGAGGGCTTTCAACGTGGCTTGCAAGCCGGTCTGAATGAAGTTGGTACCCTCCAGAATAGGAGCGGAAACCACTGCCTGAGCGTGCGCAGCGGGCGTACCAAAAAGGCAAAGCGCGGCCACACACAGGAAAATCTGTGTCTTTTTCATACCCTGAAATGTGCTTAATGGAAAACCGGTGAAGTCAGTCGTTTATCCGGTTAGCGAAAGGGGCAACTGACTATTCAAGGCCCCAGGTTTCGCGCATATACTTATGGTGCTGCTCCTTCTGCTGCTTCTGGGCCAGCGCCGTTGCGGTTCGTTTGCCGTAGTATTTGATCAAGGCCAGTTGATGGGTTTCCTTGTCGGCCAAGTCGGAGACGTACTTCAGCTGCTCGGCCTCGCTCATACTAGTGCCACTGGTAGCCAGGTTGGATAGCTCCTGTACGTTGGCCGTGCTTTCATCTACCAGCTTCTTGTACCCCGTTCGAATGCCTTGTGCCTGGTCTACTAATACCATTGGGTGTGCAACCAGCTTGGGTTCCTGGGTGGCTACTTCCTCTAAGATTTCGGCGTGTGTACGGTAAATGATTTCCGCCTTGGGGTTGAGCTTGATGGTGTTCGGCACGTCACTCTTATACCAAGTGTGTACTACCTGCACGTAGGAAGAATCCTTGGCCTGCACGAGCAACTGCTTGATGGAAGCGGTAACGCGGGCCTCAGCCTCTTTGGAGGCTGCATCCTGTCCGCAGCTGGATAGTAGCAGCAGGCCGGATAAAACGAATAGATAGGCTGGTTTCATAGTGAGTGGGTTGTAGGAGGGCAGCGGTCTTTTCTTCCCTTTGGTTTAACTGGCTTGCCGCAGTTCTTCGGCGTAGGTTTGAATAGCCTGGTCCATGCTCATGCCTTCCTCAATCTTTTGGAAAAGCCGCATTTTCTCGGTCTGCTCAGTCGTGTAAGTAACGTATTCTTCCTTGCTTACCTCTACCCCATACACCTTGGAGACGCGCCCGCCCAGGGTGATAAAGACCTCATTGTAGCGCGGGCCAGGGCGGTTGTTGCGGTTGATGGACAGCACCAGGTCTTTTTCCTTGTCGGATAAGCTCATCATCTTCTGAATATCATCGAAGCGCGTTACGAAGTCGCTCATATCCAGCATGATCTTGCAGTGCGAGTTATTGATGATGGTATCCTTGACAATCTCATTGCCAATGATGTCATCAATCTCCTGGGTTACCACGATGGCTTCCCCGAAGAACTTGCGCACCGTTTTGAACAGGTACTTGATGTATTCGGCCATGTTGGCGGTGGCCAGCGCTTTCCAAGCTTCCTCGATGAGGATCATCTTGCGCACACCGTTGAGTTGCCGCATCTTTTGCAGGAAGGTATCCATTATGATGAGCGTCACCACTGGGAACAGAATCGGGTGATCCTTGATGTTGTCCAGCTCGAATACGATGAAGCTTTCTTTGGTCAGGTTCAGGTCACGGTCGGAGTTGAGCAGGTAGTCATACTCACCCCCACGGTAGTAGGGAGAAAGCACGTATAGGAAGTTGTGCAGGTCGAAATCCTGTTCCCGCACCTTCACCGTTGCCAGGTGGGCGCGGTAGGGGCCAGCCAGGAACTCGTAGAAGGTGTTGAAGCTGGCTTTGATGCTACGGTCCGTTTCCAATAAGTCGTAGTACTGGGAAATGGCATTGGAGATCGACACGGATTCCGACTGCGTTACCTTCTCATCCGAGAGCTTCCACAGCGTCAGAATGGTGGTGTGCAGCATCTGCCGCTTTTCCACGTCCGGGCGCCCCTCCACATAAAACGGGTTGAAGCTGATGGGTTTCTTTTCCTCGTAGGTGAAGTACACGCCGCCTTTCAGCTCACAAAGGCCCTTGTAGGAGTTGCCGGTATCGACCAGCAGCACGTGCGCGCCTTGCTCGTGGTACTGCCGCACCATCGCATTCGTGAAAAACGACTTGCCCGAACCGGACGGCCCAAGTACAAACTTGTTGCGGTTCTTGATGATGCCTTTTTTCATCGGCTCATCCGACAAGTCCACGTGCACCGGCTTGCCACTGATGCGGTCGGAGAGCTTGAGGCCGAATGGGCTGGACGAGTCGCGGTAATTCGTTTCCACGCTCCACAGGCAGGTTGCTTGCGCCTCAAAGGTGTAGAAGGTTTCCTCACTGGGAAAGTCGCCGGCGTTGCCCGGAATACCGGCCCAGAACAGGGCTCCGATATCAACCGTGTTCTGCCGGGCCGTGCAGTTGAGCGAGGTAATAGCTGAGCCAACGGCTTCGCGCACACTCTTTTCCTCGTGCGGGTTTTCTGTCCAGGCTAGTACGTTCGCGTGCGCCCGTACCGAAAGCTTGCTGGAGCTGTGGGCCTCGTTCAAGTACTCGTCATAGAACTCCTTGTTGATGGCATTCTCGCGCGAGTAAAGTGATAGGGAATTCAGGTTGTCGCGCTTCTTCTCGAAGTTCTTCAGCGTCTTGCGGTGGTCATCCACAAACACATACTGATTGTAGATGTGATTCACCGGTAGCAGCAGGGCCAGAGGTGACGCGAAGCCCACGTAAAACGGAGAGGCATCTTTGCTCAGAGGGTCAAACTTGCTTTCCGTTTGCAGCGTCTCCGGTAGGTCATCCAGGCGGCCCAGCGAGAAGCAGCTACAAGCCTTCTCCCCAACCTTCAGGCCGTTGCTGAAGTCGATATCGACAGCCGGGGCCTTGTCGCGCAAGTCCAGGCTCAAGTACTTTTCCAGAATGCCCGTCCGTTCATCCGTGCCGCAAATGTCATCGTCGGTCAGCTGGGTAAGCGTGATGCCAGCGTCCGTAAGCACGCGCACGAATTGACCCACGGCGGTGAAGAATTCGGCTAGCAGCTCGTCATTCATCATATCCTTGGGCACAATCCGGGACCGCGACAGCAGCGTGCTCAAGCTGTTCCAGTTTTCACGGCCGGAGGGCGTTTTCGTGATGAACAGGTAGCAGTGGTGGTTCAGGTACGGCCGCTCGTAGAAGTATTGCTGGTAGGCGTGCGAGAGCATGGTAGCATCTTCCGCGAAGCCCGGCGCATACTTGTCCTCGACAAACCAATCCTGCTTGTGTACCGCCGTATGATTGGGCAGCAAGCGGATTCCTTTGCTGAAGGCAGCGTGCAGCGACTCGTAGTTGCCCGCCGAAAGCGTGAAGATTTCCGGCAGACCCAAACGGTAAGCTACGGTCACGTCAGCATTCTTGCTGATCAGGCAGCCCGATTCTACTTTGTAGATGGGCTGCTTCTGTTCCAGGGTAGCAGCAGGTTGCAATAGGTGGCTCATCGTGCTAGATCTTTAAACAGGCGGGGCGTGCGATTTACAATGCGTTTGGGTTGCCGGTTTCGGGCTTGCTCCTTCATGGCCCCGTGCTCGCCGTACTTGGCACTGAGCATGAATACCCGGGTGATCCAGAAGAAAGCAACCCCGATGGCCAGCGGCAACGTCAGATAAGCACTGACGCCGGCGACGTGCAGGACGATATAGCCCAGAAACACGCCGCCGAGTCCACCGAGTAGCATAAGGAGGTACCTGCTGCCGACTAGCCCCTTGAATTCGACGGGCTTATTGACGCCCTTATTCAGTGGGTAGTGGCTCATGTTTCTACAGGAAGAAGGCGCGTAGGATCGTGGCCGCAACCACTAGGAAGATGCAGCTGCCGAACCAGCCCATGGCACTTTTTTGCGCGCCCTGGTCGCCGCTGTTCCACTTCATAAATACTTGGATAGCGCCCACCAGGCCGGCTACTGCTCCCACAACATACATGAGGGTAGTCGCTGGGTCGAAGTAGCTCGTTACTTGATCCGTGGCGGCCTGAATACCAGCAGCGCCGTTACCCTGCGCAAGCGAGGCAGTAGCAGTGGCCAGCACAACAAGCGTCGTGCATAGAGCCTTCGCCTTGGTGATCAGAGCGCGGCGGGTAGTCTTGGGGGATTGAGGGTTGGTAAACATAACGGTAAAAATGGTTGGTGGAAAGAAGGAAATGAATGAAAGAAAAAGTTGAAAAAGTCTACTAAAAAAGTTAGTTCATGACAGGCTCAGCCACATCGGCATATATTGTAGCAGTGAGTTGCTGGGCGCTCTTGGTGCTGTTCTTAAAGAAGGCCACTAGTAGTTCGGTATTCTCTAGTGCGGGTAACTCCTTGACAAGCTCTTCCTGAGTAATTTTTCCTTCGGCGGCACGGTTGAGGTAACTGTCAAGCTGTGCTACCCCCACAGTAAAGTCATCATCAAACTCTTCAACCGGTTCGGTGGAGCCAGCTTGCTCTGCGGACTGATTCTGGTCAGATTCCGTAGTGGTAAAGCTACTTATTTTCTCAGTAAATAATTCCTTGTAATTGGATAATTCAGTACCTTCTTTATTATCTGCTACTGTTTCCACGTTTTCTTTCGCTTCATCCATCGCGTCCTGTTCACCTTCGGTGGTAGTAGGCTGTTCAGCTTCGGTGGTAGTTTCTTCCTCATCCGTCTCATCGTCAGTCTTGGGAGCATCTGAAGTGCCCGGCTCAGTCGATGGCACTACTTCGGGTACAGGAATCACAGCCGCCGACTTGGAAATCAAAGAACCCCGCTTGAGTAAGGAAGTGGGCGTAGGGGCTGCGGCCTGGTCGCCAGCTGCTTTGCCTTTCCCGGTAACGAGCGCGAAAACTTCTGCTCGGTAATAGACCAGCGCCACATACGCGTAGTACAAGACGAGCAGGATTACCACAGTCAACAGGTACTGTGGCCACGTGATCATTTTAAACATGTTGGTGCAGGTTTAGCGTGAAAGAAAAGGGCAAAGCAGTGGCTAGTATACCTTTTTTAAGGCTATGTGAATCAGTTACTTAAGGGGTGTAAGTTAAAAGAGCAGACGCTTCTTATTCTTCTTTTCCTGGTCTGCTAAAAAGGCCCGAACATCGGCGCCGTAGGTCTCAAAGTGGTGGTTAATGATATTGCCTAGTATGTCCACCAAGGGGGTGCCGTCGCTGGCCTGGGCAATAGCATTGATCGTGCGGTGGGCATCCTCCGTGATATAGACGGCCTTGCTTTTCCGTTCCCGAACCGGCGCCAGGAAGGTTTCAGCGTAATTGATCTTGCCGTGCTGCTGGGTAGCGGGCGCCTCTTTTCTTCCCGTTTGTTTTACTGGCTCTTCCGGCTGTTGCACCGACAGTTCAGGGGCAGCGGGTGTTTCGATAACAACTTCAGGAACAGGGGCAAGGACTTGCATAGGCGTTTCAGGCTCGGTGGGAAGGTCTTCTTTAGAGGCTTCAGGTGAGGCAGTAGGAGACTTGCGCTTGAAGGAGCTGACAAAGTCGTTTAGATTGCTGGTAGTGTCTTTCGCGGCCATATGTCAGGGAATTAGCGGGCGGTCTCTTCGGTAGCAGAGACGGCCGGTTGCGCTTCATCATCGGCAAAGATGATCTTCGACATTTCTTGGATTAGCCCGCTGATACCTAGGCGCATAAACTCTTTGGATAGCGGGAACATCGTCGAGCGCATACCTTCCTTCTTGTAGTTCACGCTTTGCTCCAGACGGCTTTGCAGGAAGGGAATGTTCTGCTGGGCAAACAGTTCTTCTGTCAGGGTATAGAAAGCCTGCTTCTCGCTCTTCACGTGCTTGTTCCAGAAGGCATAGTATTGCTTCAGCCGGCTACCGGGCTTGCCCTTAGCGAAGTGTTCCAGGGCGGCGGCAAACGGCAAGGTGGCCTCGACACTGAGCACGTCCGCTTCGAGGGGCATGAACACGTAGTCCAACTGCTTCCAAAGCTCAATAAGGCCCGGTACGTTGATGGTGCCCGGCGTGTCGATGAACACCAGGTCGAATTGCCCATCCATTTCCTTCGCTACGTCCAGGGCTTCTTTTACCTCACAGCCTATAATAGGGTACGCCTGAACGTTGAGGGCTTGAAATTCAGCGGCTTTGTCGGGGTTGACCTGTAGTTGAGTTAGTTCCTTGTTGCGCAGTCCTTCTAAGGAGTGCTGGGGATAGTCGCAGTCGATAACGGCTACTTTCTCCTGCCCAAGGAAATGAAAGATCGAGGCGGCTAGGATGTTGATCGTCGTTTTGCCCACGCCCCCTTTCTGAGACGAAATCGAAATGTACTTGGTGGTGCTCATACTATAGAGGGGAGGATAGGTGAGAGAGAAAAGCCAACAACCGACAGTACTTAGTAAAGAAATCATTTAACTCTTTCACTGATTACAAATTTAAAAGTGTGAATGAATAAATCAAGTCAAATTAAAATATAAATGAGAAAATTAGTTATTACAGTTATTCCATTTATTAGTTTTGAGAACATTTTAATAACAAAGTGTATGCTATGATACCCTTTTAACTGCTCTGATAGTGGGTCTGATAACAAGAGCTATAATCAAGTATTCATTGAATAGATTATCAAACTATCAGAACATTCAACTATCAAAACACCACAACATCATAACAAACATTCAACAGAACATCAGAACACAAGAACATTAGAACACAAGAACATCATAAGCCGCAAGGCTTCCGACCTGCTAACCCCTACTCCTCTGAAAAGTATTGTTTTTCCTAGGTCACGTTGGCTTATGAAATTAGCCTTTTCCTACCATCAACGTTGTTCAGCAAGCCATGACTTTGTAGCTACAAACCCTCCGGGTTCGCATCTACAAAGTCAACGGAGAAATTGACGCAAGCTATTTCCCCTTGTCTTGTTGAGCACAGCCCAGACCAAGCCCATCATGTTAGAATTAACGCCGCAGCCACCCGAGGAACGGACCAATAAGGAAGTAGTGAAACGCTTCCGGGCCACGCTTTCGGAAGTAGAAATGATGAAGGAAAAGGCCACCAAAGCCGGGCTGAACTTCTCCGAATACTGCCGGCGCGCCGCACTGGATAAGCCGATAGTGGAGGTGTTGCCACCTGAGGTGCGCCGCGAGATTGCCGCCGTGGGCAACAATCTGAACCAGTTGACGCGCCTAGCCAACTCAGGAAAGCTAGGGCAAGTGGGAGCTGGGATGCTCAACGAAGTGCTGACGCGCTTGCTTCAGACACTGAGATGATAGCCAAAACAGTTACCGGAGCTGACTTCGTAGGCGCCCTGGAGTACGGCGCGGGCCTGCGTTCCAACCGCACTAATAAGCAGTCGGAGCTAATAAGCGTCGCCAATCTGGGTAGTAATGATGCAGCCGAAATAGCAGCGGAAATGCAGAAGGTGGCCAGCCTGAGCCACCGCATCCAGCAGCCTGTATGGCACACGGTGTTGTCGTGGGCACCAGATGAACAGGTGAGCCGGGAGCAGAAACTAAAGGCGGCGGCGCTGTACTGCGAACTGATGGGAGCGAGTCTGGAGCGCCACCAGGTCGCGGTCTATGAGCATAAGGACAAGGACCACCCGCACATTCATATCTACATCAACCGCGTGCCTATCGATGGGGGGGCGGCCCTCGACACGGCCCAGAATTACGCCCGCAACGTGAAGGCCACGCGCCAGATTCGGGAGCAGCTGGACATGGCCCCGTTGCCTGAACGCCGGCTGAGCACCAAAGACCTCGACCCACAGAAGGAGGTAGCCCGCGGCTACGTACGCGAGCAGCTGACAGCTGCCATGCAGGATGCCGGCATTCGTTCCCTCGACCAGCTAGTAGCCAGGCTCAAGGAAAAGCAGATTGACGTGCATTTGAAGCGCGACGCCAAGGGCGTGCTCGTGGGCACGAGCTTCCGCTACCAGGAAGGCAACGTGAAGGGTACTGACGTGGGCGTACGGGCCAAGCAGCTACGCGACCACTTCAGCGCCTTCGGCCGCGAGGCCCTGCGCACCAGCGACCAGCTCACGCCCGGCCGCAGTGGTAGTGGCCGTGTCGCAGGCCCAGCGCAGGCCAGTGCCGGCGACGGTGCACCAAGTGGCAGCCTGATTAGTCTGAGCGATGAATCAAGGCCAGCCAACGACGGCCCCGGCCAGGATGATGCCGAGCGCAACGAGAACGAAGTACGGCGCCGCCGGCGTCGGCCGAGGCTATAAGGCCCACCAGTTACATGATGGTCACATAAGAAAACGGCCAGCATTCCCCAAAGGAGGCGTTTTTAAGCTTCCCAATCACATACCAGTCACATAAGAACCCATCCCACTACTTCACTTAAACGGTCATGGAAGAAGAAAGAGGCTTGAAGAAGATCATGGACTTTATGCGCATGATCAGCATTTTCCTGGTGCTGCTGCACGTGTACTACTACTGCTACCGCTTCTTTACCGAGCAGCACCTTACGGCCGCCTGGTCGGGGAAACTTCTGGCGCGCTTCAGTACGAAAACGGCGCTGTTTTCTGCCCCTTACGTGACGAAGGTAGCGGCCGTGGTGTTCCTGGCGCTGTCGTGCTTCGGAACGCGGGGCAAGCCCAAGGAGGGGCAAACCTGGGGGCCTATCGTACTGTGCGGGGCAGTGGGCGGGGCGCTGTTCTTTGGCAGTGCGTTGCTGTTGGATTTGCCCTACACCCCGACCATGCTCACGAGCGTGTACGCCGGCACGATAGCCGTCGGCTTTCTACTGATGCTGCGCGGCGGCATCCTCATTGGGCGTATGCTGCGCGTGAACCTGATGAGCGATCAGTTCAACACGGAGAACGAGAGCTTCCCGCAGGAAGAACGCAAGATGGAAAACGAGTACTCCGTCAACCTTCCGACCACCTACCAGGTGAAGGGTAAGCGTCGGCGCGGCTGGATCAACATCATCAACCCGTTTCGCGGCTTGCTGCTGTACGGCACCCCCGGTTCGGGCAAGACCTACGCCGTGGTCAATCAGTACATCAAGCAACACCTGGCCAAAGGCTTTTCAATGTACGTGTACGACTTCAAGTTTCCCGACCTGAGTACCGTCGTCTACAACGAACTGCTCAAGTACCAGGATAAGTACGAAGAACCAGTGCAGTTCTGCCTCATCAACTTCGATGACCCGCGCAAAAGCCACCGCTGCAATCCCTTGCTGCCGTCGATGATGACCGACATCCTGGATGCCACCGAGTCGGCCAAGACCATTATGCTCAACCTGAACCGGACGTGGATACCGGAGCAGGATAAATTCTTCGTCAAGTCCCCCATCAACTTCGTGGCGGCCATCATCTGGTTCCTCAAGCTCTACGAGCAGGGCAAGTACTGCACCTTTCCCCACGTCATTGAATTTTTGGGCCGGGACTACCAGGAAATGTTTCCGATCCTGGGAGCGTACCGCGAGATTGAAAACTATGTGAAGCCGTTTGTTTCCGCCTACGAGGGTGGGGCGATGGAACAGCTGGAGGGGCAGATTGCTTCGGCCCGGATTGCGCTGGCGCAGATGGCCTCCCCGGCCTTGTACTGGGTGATGAGTGGCAACGACTTCACCCTCGATATCAACAATCCCAAGGCGCCCAAAGTGCTGTGCGTGGGCAACAATCCGGATCGCAGGGAGGTGTATGGCGCGGCGCTGGGGCTGTATAATGCGCGCCTAATCCGGCTTATCAACCACAAGGGTAAGCTCAAGTCCTCGCTTATTATCGACGAGCTGCCCTCCATTTATTTCCGGGGGCTTGACCTGCTCATTGCCGAGGCCCGCAGTAACCTGGTGTCCACCTGCCTGACCCTACAGACCAAATCACAGCTAGATCGTGACTACGGCAAAGCGGAGTCAACTGTCATTCAGGATTTGGTCGGTAACATCATTTCGGGCCAGGCCACCGGCGACGGAGCCGAAGCCCTGAGTAAGCGGTTTGGCCAGATTGTGCAGCAACGGCAGAGCCTGAGCATCAACAGCCGCGACACCAGCAGCAGTGTGTCAACCCAGTTGGGCAACATGATCCCAGCCAGCAAAATTGCGACCTTGAGCCAGGCTACTTTCGTCGGAGCAGTAGCCGACAACTTCGGGGAAGAGATCGGCCAAAAAGTATTCCACGCTAAAATTGTGGTTGACGTTGCCAAAAACAAAAAGGAAGAGGCATCTTACGAAGAGATTCCCGGTATCACCAGCTTTGTAGACCCCAGCACTGGTAAGGACCGAATGGAAGCAATAATCCGTGAGAACTACGATGCCATCAAGAATGACATTGCGGGCATTGTGAAGAAGGAATTGGATAGGATAGCTGGAGATACCAATTTGCAGCACTTAATCAAAACCCAAAAAGCGAAGGCAATACCATGAACACCGAATACATTGGCAAAAGACTAGCTCTATTACGCGAAGAATTGGCTTGCCCTGGAGAGCAAAAATGGTCGCAGGCGCGAATGGCTGCCGAGACTGGTCTGACGCAGAACGTAATCAGCAACATGGAGCTATCTGGTTCCGCCCGCATTGAAGCCTTCATGGACTATCTGATCTTCTACCAGAAGCGGGGCTACAACCTGAACTGGATTCTAACGCCGGAAAATCATAACATTTCCAAAATGGTCTTTAATGAGGCTGCCAAAGTAGTAGATGTAAGAACTGTATTGGTAGAGTTGGAAAATATAAAGCAAACTGTTGACAATGAAATCAATAGAGTTGCACAATTAGTTGGACATTAAACTGCATGCTATTATGCGTTAATTGAGTTAAGAATTATTTCTGATTGTCTCTATTATTTATTCAGTAGCCTACGTGTGAATTATTATATTTGTTAGTGCTGGCCTCACAAGGGGGGCAGGTGGTATAACTCTCTTACTAACAGTGATATGTCTGAGCAGACCGAACCAAAACCTAATGTAGGGGCGCAGCAGGCACCCCCAGCCGAAGGGCCAGCAGCGGCCCAAAAGAACCCCGCCGCTCTGAACGTCGATGAAACGCGAGACGAGTTCATCAAAAACGCGCAACCAGTAGCCGATGCCCTGCGCAAGAAGGGCAAGGAGACCGAGGCCACCCAACTCGAACAGGCGGTCAAGGTTATCGGTGTTGCCATTGGCACTCAGCCGCAGCAGTCCATGCAGGGTGATGCCCTGAAGGGCGATTCTGTGGGCAACGTGCTCAAGAACATCTGGGACGTGATCGACAAAGACCCAGAGTTGAAAAACCTGCCTCAGGCGCAGAACCTACGCAAGTCAGGTAAAGCCCTGGGGGATGCGGGCCTACTCGATATAACAGTTCGGAACGGGGTGGTGGTGAGTTTCGTCGGTAACTTTGTCGAGAACTTTAGCTTGACGCAGAAGGCCGTGCCCACGCAGGCCGAGAAGCAGCCGATCACGGTGAAAGAGTCCGCTGCCTCCGCCGCTCGTGCGCAGCAACCGGCCCCAACTGAGAAACCAGTAGTGCCAACAGAGCAGCAGGTAGCGCCTATCCAGCAAGCCACGCCGGCTGCCCCAGCCCAGGCAACCGCCACGCACGAGCAAGAGAGTCTGGAGAAGGCCAAGCGGTTCACTGAATCTACGCTCGAGAAGATAAAGGCGATTAATCAGAACGGGCAACTTGTGCCCGGTACCGGCTTTACCAAGGCTGATTTACCTGTTCCGCTGCTGGAGAAGATGGGCTTGAAGGTAGACGATCTGGAAAAGTCGGGCCAGCTGCAAAAGCTGCTGAAGGGAGAGAAAACCGACCTGATTACGTCGTTCTCCCTCCGCAATGAGCAGGGTGAGGCCGTGCCCTTTGCGGCGAAGCTGGTGATGCGCCGCGATGCTGTAGGCGCCCCCAGTCTGCAATTCGACCTGCCAAAGCACCAACTGGTGATTCCCGAGCAAATCCTAGGTAAGGAGATTACGCCGGCCATGAAAGAGCAACTAACCAAGCACGGCGTAGTGCCGCTGGCTGAAGGCTTCCAGGATAGCAAGGGGCAGCCCTTCGCAGCCTACGTGGCCATCGACAAGGAAATGAACCGGGTGGTGGCCGTGCGCAAGGAAGGTATTACCCTACCCAAAGAACTGTTAGGCGTAACGTTGAACCCGCAGCAGAACAAAGAGTTGCTGGAGGGGCATCCAACCAAGATTGATGCCCTGCGCAACAGCAAAGGCCAGCTCTTCGATGCGACGGTAACACTTGATCCGGTGAAGCGTCAACTTACCTTCCGCAATGCGGAGCCACACGTTGCCCAGCAGCAGGCCGAAAAGGCTGAACAGGCGGTTGCTGCCCGGCCAAGGATGCGCATGTAACCAGCCTTTTTGCCCTAAAGATCAGTTCTCGAGCCTTTCGGGAGCTGATTTTCTTTTTCATAGCTACTTAGTAAGTAGCCGATTACCTGAATACCCGACTACCCCGCTCCGACTTCCAAGCTTACACACCTCAATTTATGCAACACTCCGAACTCTCCCCAATTTATGCAGCAGTCACGTGAACCCGAACTCAATTTCAACCAGGTTAAGAAGGATATTAATCTAGTTGACTTAGTACTCACTCTAGGGTATCAGCACAACAAGGCAAAAAGCGGCCCCACGCCCAACAAAGGCAAGTTTCACGTTTTTGACTACCGAGGCAATCCGAGCCTTGATCAGGTAATTGTCTACAAGGCTCCTTCGGGAGATTACATGTACTTCAACCGGGTCGATGACCGCGACAAGGGCAGTGTGATTGACTTCCTCAAAAACCGGATTGAAAACCCGCGCATTGATAGCATTCAGGCCACGCCCGGTAGGAATATATGGGTCAGCGTTATTGATAACGCCCGAAGCTTTCTGAACCTGCCGCCGTCCCAGCGTCAAGCAAGCCCGCAGTTACAGCAGGCCACTACACCAGTGCAGCGCGGGGATCAATACATACCTGACTTCCTACTTAAGACGACCCAACTTACGGACACGCGCTACCTAAATGCCCGCGGCCTGACAAATGAGACCCTGAAGAGCGAGCACTTTGAAAGACGGATCCTAAACCACATACACGAGGGAATAGACAAGAGTGGCCAGCCGTACAAGTATGTCCATACAGCCTTTCCCCAGGTATACCGGGATAAGATCGTCGGGTTGGAAATCAAGGCTAAGGGATTTCGGGAGCAGGTCGCCGATTCACTTAATTCTTCGGCCCTGTGGCTCTCCAACAGGACGAATAAGACGAATACCCTCATCGTGGCGGAAAGTGCCATTGATGCCCTTTCGCACTGTCAATTGAAGCAGCCCAACAACGCCATGTATGCGTCTACCTCAGGGCAGCTGACAGACAACAAGGTAGCCCAAATTCGCCAGCTCATTACCGATCACAACCTGAAAACGGTAAAGCCTGCTTTCGACAATGACATACAGGGGCATCTATTCGATACCAAGCTGATTACGGGGCTGGCCCACGTGTCCACGCCGATGCACGTCGAGCGCACCTTGCCTGGGCAAATTACAGTCAGTATTCAGTCTGATCAGGAGCCCTACTTCACCCAGCTGCACCAGCTTACCAGGAACTACAACCAGCAGATAACGGACGGTTATTACCAAGTCGCCGGCAACCAGCCCCCAGGTGGAAACAGCACGCTTCAGAGCGAGTTTATTCTAGCCGCGAAGGATGCCGATAACCACTACTTGTTTCATGTTCCGAAACGGATGGAAGCGCTGGAGTTTTTCAACCGGGCATTAATTCAGGCGTACCCGATGCGCGTTAAATTAGAGTTGGATAAGTCGCAGACCCACAATTGGAACGACCAGCTGAAAAAGGTCGTTCGCAGCAGGAGCAAGTCCCAATCCCAGGCCCTAGCTTCATCAAAAGAGGATGCGCCAGCACCAACTATTAGGCGGGGAATACGGCAGTAAGCCGTTCATAACGTACCGAAACAGAATCCATATTTACCACTACAACCCCGTTTCTGTGAAGGAAGCGGGGTTTTTATTGTGCGCCCAGTTCATACTACTTACCGAAACCAGGTGCATCAAGTGGTGCTATTTGCTTGCTGAATCAGGACCACCGAGTAAATGATTTAGTTTGACTTGTCGAGTATAACTGATCTGAAGGCACTAATGTCCACTTGGTTAGGGCGTCGGTCTGTAGGTGCAGTGGCTGATCCGCCGTGCTGTCTCGGGCATACCCAAATACTATCGTGTTATTCTCAGTATGTCAATAGATAAAAAGATACTGAGAAACAGAATAGTGAGACTACACAATGAGACGAAAAAAGGTGGGGCAGAGAGCCCTCAGGCTAGGGTGCCCTGCTATCCTGAATAATGTCCGTGGCTGTTGCAGAACCCGCTATCCTGTTTGCTGTTGCGCACGTAGCAGGAACATGCAAGGCCAGAAGCAGTTCACCGACAAAGAGGTCACGCGCTTTCGCCTCTCCGAGCGCGTGCCCCCGCACAATTTCTACCGTCGACTAGCCGAGCTCGTCGACTGGCGCTTTCTTTACGAAGAGACCAAAGGGCTCTATAGCCACACTGGCCAGCCTTCGCTCGACCCGGTCGTCTTCTTTAAGTTGGTGCTGGTGGGCCGGTTGGAGAATCTGGTCAGTGACCGGCGCTTGGTCGAGCACTGTGCTCTGCGGCTGGACATCCTCTACTTTCTGGGCTACGAGGTGGATGAAGAATTGCCCTGGCATTCGACCATCAGCCGCACCCGACAGCTCTATCCAATCGCCGTCTTCGAATGCCTGTTCGACCACGTGTTTGCCCACTGCGTGCAGCAGGGTTTGGTGGCTGGTGATACCCAGGCCATTGATTCCGCGCCTATCAAGGCCAACGCGTCGCTGGAAAGCGTGCAACCAAAGCAGGTAGTCCCGCCTGCCTCGCCTTATGTGGCGACGGCCGCCGAAACCAGTCCAGCACCCTCTCCAGCAGCGGTGCTTAGTGCTCCCGCCCATCAGTTGCGCCAGCTCGCGACGCACCAAGCCAGGCGCACGGCCCAGGCCAGTTCTGCGGGCGCGCGGCATCCGAAAGCCCGCTTGCTGAGCAATAAAACCCACTACAGCCCCACCGACCCCGAGGCCCGCATCTCCATCAAGCCCGGCAAAGCGCGCGCCTTGAACTACCTCTGCAGCTTGGCCGTGGACACCGCCCGAGGGGTTATCAGCCACGTGCAAGCGGATTTCGCCGATAGCCGCGATAGCGTGTACCTGCCTGTGCTCACCCAACGGGTGCAGCAACGCCTGAGTGCCAACGAGCTGCATCTACAGGATGTGCTGGCGGATGCAGGATACTCCACCGGTTCAAACTACGCCTTTCTCGAGCAACGCGGCATCACGCCTTGGATTCCGGTGTTCGGCAAATACAAGCCGGAAATAGAAGGCTTTCCTTATGATGCCGCAATGGACCAGTTCACTTGTCCGGCCGGTAAGCAGCTGCCCTTCCAGAAGTACACGACGGACGCCAATGGGAGTTGGCAGAAGTACTACCGAGCTCCCTACCAGGACTGCAAGCAATGTCCACGCAAGCCTAGTTGTGTGCCCAAGAGTCAATGTCGCCATATTATCCGCACCGCTTATGATCCAGCCTACAAGCGCGCATGGGCGCGGCAGCGAAGTAGGCGCGGGGAACGCATGAAACGGCTACGTCAGGGTACAGTAGAGCCCGTGTTCGGTAGTTTGATTCATCATTATGGGCTGCGCCGGATCAGCATGCGGGGCAAAGCAGGGGCGCACAAGGCGATGCTGCTCGCCGCGATGGCGTATAACTTAAAGAAGCTGCTGAAACACCACCCCCAGCAGCAGCTGTGCGTGGCCGTGGCCTTGCCCATCCCGCTGCCACCGCTTGAGAACCAGCTTTTCCTACTACGAACTGGGCACCGTAACCGCAAACGCAGGCTGGCAGCCTTAACGACAAGTGACTAAGAGGAGTTCTGCAACAGCCACGTCCGTTGCGTGGGACGGACAAGACAGCCCGGGGCGCGGCACAAGCTGACCGCATCGAAGAGGCGCTGGAGAAGGCGGGCGCCAACGTGTGGCGCCGGGAAACGCTGCCCGAGCAACGGGTCGAGTTTCAGGTCAGCTACTTCTTCGACGGGGACACTATTAAGGGCATCAGCCAAGTGCTGGATAAGGTGCGGCGCTCACCAGGGGCGAAACTGGAGGAAAGCTATGGGGACAATACCACGCGCACGAGGGTGGCGCGTACCTTGGAACGAGACCGGGAGCATGCGCGTCGTGGGCCGGATCGAGGAATGTGTATCGGTTAGAAGAATAGCTGTCTCCCTTCACTCGTCATTTGCGAGGTATCGCCTGTCACTTGCGAAGGACATCCCGCACTTCTGCCGCAGTGCGCAACTCGTCGAGGTAGGGGCGGGCCGTTGTGTCTTGCCGATACTGTGGCCGGCCGGCTGTATCGAAGCCGGCATACTGCCAGATGTCGGTTCGGTAATGATTGGCCCGGCCCATTAGAATTTCTCCGTCGACTTCAAACTCGTCACGTAGGCTGCATTCGGCTAGAGCCAGAAGGTCTTTGCGGCCGTCGT
>Ga0210040_10002518_pt1 | contig 25739 bp, 24 predicted proteins | sample CryGeyCG12114_NA_FD_185462 | JGI IMG/M metagenome (GOLD analysis project Ga0210040, IMG submission 185462) | Groundwater microbial communities from aquifer - Crystal Geyser CG19_WC_8/21/14_NA (SPAdes) (version 2) | ecosystem: Environmental > Aquatic > Deep subsurface > Groundwater | place: USA... | reverse complement strand
GGGCCTGGTGGCTCTGGCCGCCATCACCGCCGTGCTCACCGTGGCGGCTCCGCTGGTCATCTGGCTCTACTCCTCCTCGAAATGGCGGGCCCCGGGGGTGGCCGACCAGTACGACTCGATGATCATGCTGGCCTACTACTGCATGCCGCAGGTGTTCTTCTACGGCGTGCACGTGCTGGCCGGGCAGGTCCTCAACGCCCGCGACCGCTTCGGCCCGATGATGTGGGCGCCGATCGCCAACAACGTGGTCTCCCTCGCCGTGCTGCTGCTCTACCTCGTGGCCTTCGGACGCGGCAACCCCACCCGGGCGTTCAGCACCGGGGAGGAGCTGCTGCTCGGGCTGGGCTCCACCCTGGGGATCGCGGTCCAGGCGGCCGTGCTGGTGCCCTTCCTGCGGGCGGCGGGCTACCGGTTCCGGCCCCGCTTCGACTTCCGCGGGGTCGGGCTGGGCAAGACCTTCCGACTGGCCAAGTGGACCCTCGGCTTCGTGCTGGTCACCCAGCTGGCCCTGGTCGTGGTCAGCCACCTGGCCACCGGGGCCACGGCCAGCGGCCGCGGCGCCGGGCTCGCCGCCTACTACAACGCCTACGCGGTCTGGATCCTGCCGCACTCGCTGATCACCGTGTCGCTGGCCACCGCCATGCTGCCCGCCGCCTCCCGGCTGGCCGCCGCCGGCGACCTGGCTGGGGTCGCCGCCGAGACCATGCGCGCCATCCGGCTGGCCCTGACCGCCCTGCTGCCCGCCTCCGTGGCCCTGCTGACCCTCGGTGTCCCCCTGGCCCAGCTCGCCTTCGGCTTCGGCCGGGGAGCGCGTGACGCCTCGTTCGTGGGCTGGGCGTTGATGGCCCTGGCCGTCGGGCTGGTCCCCTTCACCGTGCAGTACCTCTGCCTGCGGGCGTTCTACGCCCTCGAGGACACCCGCACGCCGTTCTTCCTGCAGGTCGTCATCTCCAGCGCCAACGTGGTCCTCGGGCTGGCCGCGGTCGCGCTGTTGGACCGTCCCTCGCTGGTGGCCACCGGGCTCGGGCTGGCGTACGCGCTGGCCTACGCCATCGGCGTCGGGATCTCGTTCCGGTGGCTCCGCCGCCGGCTGCCCGCCCTCGACACCGCCGAGCTCCTCGAGCACGCGGTGCGGCTGCTGGTCGCGGTGACCCCGGCGGCCCTGCTCGCCGTCGGTCTGGTCTGGGCCCTCGGCCGCCGCGTGGACTCCCAGCCCGGCCGGGCCCTGGCACTCGCCGTGGCCGGTCTGGCCGCCGTCGCGGTGTTCGTCGTCGCGGCCCGGTTGCTCCGGGTGCGCGAGGTCAGCGCCATCCTGGCCACGGTGCTGCGGCGCGGTCCGCGGCCCTCCCCGGCAGAGCCCGCCCAGGAGGCTCCGGCGGCTGCCGAGGATTCGGGAAGCACCGGCGATTCGGCCACCGTTCTCCTACCGCGATCTCCTACGATCGAGCCACCACCTACCGCCGGCCCGACGACCCAGCCGCCGACCGGCTCGAACGAGGGTGACTCCATGGCTCAGGCCGCTAGCGTCCGTACCCACCCGACCGGTGAGGCTGACCTGGGGGACGCCACACCGGACCCTGCCGACCACACGGACGACCAGCACCTCCCCGCGCCCCTGCCGAGCGGCGCCGCCACGCTGCCGGCCGGCACCGTGCTCGGCTCGCGCTACCGCCTGGAGGAGCTGCTCGCGGTCTCCGAGCCGGCCATCACCTGGCGAGCCTTCGACCAGGTGCTCTCGCGCTCGGTGCTGGTGCACCTGCTGCCTCCCGGTGACGAGGCCGAAGCCGACCTGATGGCCGCCGCCCGGCGTGCCTCGGTGGCCACCGACTCGCGGTTCCTGCGGGTGCTGGACGCGGTCCCGCGGCCCAGCGGCGACCAGCCGGGCTCCGACGCCGAGCGCAGCTCCTACATCGTCTGCGAGTACGCCACCGGGCAGTCGCTCGAGGCGATCCTCAACCACGGCCCGCTGTCCGGCCTGGAGGCCGGCTGGGTGATCCGTGAGGTCGCCGACGCGCTGTCGGGCGTGCACAGCCTCGGCCTCCACCACCGTCGGATCAGTCCGGAGACGGTGATCATCACCCCGACCGGCAACGTCAAGATCGTCGGGCTGGTGATCGAGGCCACGCTGCGCCCGGCTCGGGTGTCCCCGGTGCACGGCGCCGACACCCCTGAGCTCCTCGACGTGCTGGACCTCGGGCGGCTGCTCTACGCCACCCTGGTCTGCCGCTGGCCGGGCGGTCCCGCGTACGGCCTGCCGGACGCCCCGGTCAACGGGCGGCACTGGGCCACCCCCCGGCAGGTCCGCGCCGGGGTCTCCCCGGCCCTGGACATCATCTGCGACCAGGTCCTCGGCGAGCCCCCACGGCACCGCGGCATCCCGATCCGCACCGCCAACGAGCTGGTCAACGCCCTGACGAAGGTGCTCGGTGCCGCGGACGCCTCCGGTGACCTGGAGCGCCGCCTGCGTCAGCCGGTTCCCCGGGTCGGCGGCCGCAGCCCCGCGAGCGTCCCCGAGGCGGCACCGGTCTCCACCCTGCTCGACCAGCCGACCGAGCCCACCCCTGTGGTCCGCGACGTTGACGGCGACACCGCCGTCCGACTGCACACCGCGGCGGCGGACGCCTCCCCGCTGCGGGTCAGCCAGCGCATCCCGACCCCGCCCCCCTCGGCACCGGTACCGGAGCAGCCGACCGGCCCGGTCCCTGCCGGCGTCGCCAGCACCACGGTGCTCCGGACGCCCGTCCCGAAGCAGACGGCTGCGGTCGCCGTGCGGACCCCGCGGCACACCCGTCGCTGGCTGGCGATCCTGGTCGTGCTCGTGCTGCTGCTCACCGGGGTGGGTCTGGTCGGCGGCCTGGCGCTCAACCGGCTGGGCTCGACGCCGGACCCCACTACGGGATCCTCGGCGGCCACCCCGGCGTCACCGGCCGCCTCGACCCCGGCACCGGCGGTGCTGCCGGTGAGCGCCGCCCGTGACTTCGACCCCCAGGGCGACACCAAGCGGGAGAACCCGTCGGAGGTGCCGCTGGCCCTCGACGGGGACCCCGGCACCCGCTGGCGCACCGTCGCCTACCGGGGCAACCCGAAGCTCGGCGGCCTCAAGCGGGGCGTGGGCATCGCCCTCGACCTCGGCTCGGCGCAGCCGGTCGGCTCCGTCCAGGTCACCCTGAGCGGCAAGGGCACCGACCTCGACCTGCGGGTGCCGCGAGCAGACCCGGCCGGCACCACCCGGGCGCCGTTCGGCTCGGACGGCGACTGGCAGGTCGTGGCCGGCGACACCGGAGCCGGCCGCAGCACCACCCTGACCCCCGATGCGCCGGTGACCACGCGGTTCGTCCTGATCTACCTGACCTCGCTGCCGAAGGAGGGTGGGCAGTACCGCGGCGGGATCAGTGAGATCGTCGTCCGCGGCTGACCGGCCCCACGCCGTCGTCGTCTCACCCCCCTCGCCGCACGCGTGCCCGCCACCCCGCTGCCAGCCGGCGATGCCCCGCCGAGCGACGCCACGCTCCTCCAGCGGCACGTCGCGGGTGACCCGGACGCCTTCGCGGTGCTGGTCACGCGGCACCAGGACCGGCTCTGGGCGGTCGCGCTACGCACGATGCGCAACCCCGAGGACGCCGCCGACGCGCTGCAGGACGCCTACCTCTCCGCCTTCCGCCGGGCCGACAGCTTCCGGGGCGAGGCCGCGGTGACCACGTGGCTGCACCGCGTGGTGGTGAACGCCTGCCTGGACCGGCTGCGCGCTCAGCGTTCCCGCTCCGCGGAGCCGCTCCCCGAGGGCCTGGACCGTGACCCAGACCTCGGGGTCACCCCGGACGACCCGGTGGAGACCGAGGAGGAACGAGCGGACGTGGCGGCGGCCCTCGGACGCCTCAACCCCGACCAACGGGCCGCGCTCGTCCTGGTGGACATGCAGGGCTACTCGGTGCAGGAGGCGGCCACGATCCTGGGCTGCGCGCCCGGCACGGTCAAGAGCCGCTGCGCCCGCGGCCGGGCGAGGCTGGCACCGCTGCTGGCCGACCGTCAGCCGGCGCCGGGCCGGGAGCCCTGATGGCCCACCCGCTCGAGCTGTCCTACCACTGGCAGCCGCCGGTGCTCTTCGCCTCCGTCGGTGCCGCGGTCTGCGTCGGTGCCGTGGCCCGCAGCGGCGCAGCCGGTCGGTTGGCAGTGATCCTCCTCATCCTGACGCTCTGGGTGTTCTTCGTGACCCTGGTCTGGCGGCGGACCCGGGCGTACCTGATGGTGGACGGGGACCACCTGGTCGTCCGTCGCCGGGGCCGGCTGCAGGTCCTGGAGGCCGGTCGGCTGGTGGCCGTCCGGCAGTTCCTCACCCCGCACGGCCCCTCCTACAAGCTCACGGTCCGGCAGGACGACGGCCGGACGGGCACCTGGGTCGCGCCGGTGGCCCTGCTGCGCTCCGGCCACTCGACCCTCTTCGGATGGATACTGGCGCGTGCCCCGGAAGCCGAGCTGGACCGGGGGTCACGTCGTACCCTCGACCAGCTCCGCGTGAAGGGACTGGTGACGTGAGGTCGGACGACCCGGGTCACCACCCCGTCCGGCTCCGGGAATCGGCGACGCCCCGGCTTCGTTGCCTTTCTGCAGCGGCGTCAGGGCGGGTGCCGTCGTGAGCACCGGAGGGTTCCCCGTGGCCGACCACCCCACGATCGACGACCTGGCCGACGCGGCCGAGGGGTTGCTGGACGCCGACCGTGGCGCCAGGGTGGGAGCTCACGTGGCCGGTTGCGCGCAGTGCCGGCAGAGCGCGGCGGCGCTGCAGCGGGTGAGCGAGGTGCTGGGCGCCGAACCGTCCCCCCGGATGCCCGAGGCCGTGGCCGAGAGGTTGCAGGCGGCGCTCCGTCAGCAGAGCCAGCAGCGCGCGTCCGCCGCCCGGGGCCACCGGCAGGACACCCCCACCCTTCCCCCCGAGCGAGCGGCCGCCGCGTCCTCGGTCCGCACCCGGACCCCCCACCGGCATCCGTCCCTGGGCCAGTTCGGTCACGACCTGCACCGTCCCACCTCCTGGCGCCGGGTCGTCCCGCTGCTGGCCGCCGCGGTGCTGGCCATGGTGGTGGGCTTCGGCGGCTACGTGCTGAGCGCCACCGCCGGCCTGAACGAGCCGCCCGTGGTGATGACCGCCGTCAGCAGCACCGACCTGGCCAACCAGGCCCGCTCCATCCAGCAGGGCCAGGACCTCGATCCGCACCGTTTCTCCAACGCCTGGTTCTGTGCCCGGTCGGCGACGCGCGGCCGGATCACCGGCCTGGCCGCCGCCCGCGTCGACGGCTCCCCCGCGCTCCTGGTCTACACCCGCTCCGGAGCCGCCAGCGTCACCGTGGTCACCGGCTGCAACAACCCGCAGCCCACGGCGATCGCCTCGGCAGTGCTGCCCCGCTGAGCGGTCGGCCGAGCCCGTCGGACGCCGGCTCCGCGCGGAATAGCGGGCCGGCCCGGGCCGTTCCCCGGAGGTAGGGTTGGGCCCCGGTTCCCCAGCGCTTCGTTGAGCCGCCCGCGGTGGACCGCGGCGAGCCTGTCAGGCCGGGAGAAGTGCAGGAGTGACGTTGAGCGAGGTAAGCATGAGCGGCACCGACCGGCTGCGTGACGTGATCATCGTCGGAAGTGGCCCCTCCGGTTACACAGCAGCCATCTACGCGGCCCGGGCCAACCTGTCGCCGCTGGTCTTCGAGGGCTCGATCACCGCCGGTGGTGCGCTGATGAACACCACCGAGGTGGAGAACTTCCCGGGCTTCCCCGACGGCGTCATGGGCCCGGAGCTGATGGAGGGCCTGCGCAGCCAGGCCGAGCGTTTCGGCGCCGAGCTGGTCGCCGAGGACATCGTCGCGATGGACCTGACCGGTGAGGTGAAGACGGTCACCGACGGGTACGGCAACACGTTCCGGGCCCGTGCCGTGATCCTGGCGATGGGCTCCAGCTACCGCAAGCTCGGAGTGCCCGACGAGGACCGGCTCTCCGGCCACGGGGTCTCCTGGTGCGCCACCTGCGACGGCTTCTTCTTCCGCGACAAGGACATCGCCGTCGTCGGCGGCGGCGACTCCGCCGTCGAGGAGGCCACCTTCTTGACCCGGTTCGCCCGCTCGGTCACCCTGGTGCACCGCCGCGACTCCCTGCGGGCCAGCAAGATCATGGTGGCCCGCGCCGAGAAGGACCCGAAGATCCAGTTCGCCTGGAACTCCGCCGTCGCGGGCATCTCCGGAGACAAGTCCGTCGACGGGATCACCCTGCGGGACACCGTCACCGGCGACGAGCGCGAGCTCGACGTCGCGGGCATGTTCATCGCCATCGGTCACGACCCGCGCTCGGAGCTGGTCCGTGGTCAGGTCGAGCTGGACGAGGAGGGCTACGTCGTCACCGACGGGAAGTCCACCCGGACCAACCTCACCGGTGTCTTCGCCGCCGGCGACCTGGTCGACCACACCTACCGTCAGGCCATCACGGCCGCGGGAACCGGCTGCTCGGCCGCCCTGGACGCCGAGCGCTACCTGGCCGACCTCGACGACCTCGGCGACACCGAGCTGGCCGAGGCGCACTCCGAGCTGCTCGGCGCCAGCTGAGCCGTACGGTCGACCCCGCACCGCGAGGCCCCTGACCCGCGGTCGAGGCCGAGCTGTCAGCCCCGACCGCCATACTCCGAACCCCGACCACCGACACCACAGGAGATCCCCATGGGCGCAGTAACCGACGTCACCGACGCCGACTTCACCGAGGTCGTGCTCAAGTCCGACAAGCCCGTGGTGGTGGACTTCTGGGCCGACTGGTGCGGACCGTGCAAGCAGGTCGCGCCGATCATCGAGGAGCTCGCCACCCAGCACGGCGACAAGGTGACCTTCGTCAAGATGGACACCAACACCAACCCGGTCACCCCGGCCAACAACCACGTCCTCGGCCTGCCCACCATCCAGGTCTACGTCGGCGGAGAGCTGGTCAAGGCCTTCAAGGGCGCGAAGTCCAAGTCGGTGCTGCTCAACGCGCTGGAGGAGTACCTCTGATCCGCAGCTGACCTCGTGGCCCGAGGCGGCCGCCGCCCACCCTCGACGGTGGTCGGCGGCCGTTTAGGCATCAGGGCGACCGGCCACGGCCTGCCCCAGCTGTCCCAGGTCAGAAGAAGTCGAGGCAGAGCGGCAGCTGGGACCAGCCGAACGCGGCGGTCAGCCGAGCCACCGCACCCGGCGTCCGCTCCTCCACCAGCCCGGCTCGGTGCAGCACCGCCGGTGAGATGCCGCCGAGGTAGATCGCCCCGAGGTCGCGGACGTCGAGACTCACGTCCGGCTCGGCTGTGACCCGGTCCACGCTCGCGCCGTCGGGCCCGCCCTGCAGCCGGAAGCTGTCCTGGTTCTGGCCCAGCATCCGGTCCCGGACCCCGAGCACCAGGTCGACCTCCGTGGCGTACCGGCGAGCCTCGAGGGCCGGGGGCACGTCGACCAGCCGCACGTAGGTGCCGTCCACCACCTCCATCTCGAGTGAGCCCGGGTCGGTCAGCTGCCAGCGCAGCGGGTCGTCGGGAGCGACCAGAGCGGTGAAGGACCGCACCAGGTCGAGATCGAGAGCGAAGCGCCACAGCGCCGCCCGGGCGCTCGGGTTGAGGGCGTCCAGCGTGGCGATGCGGACCTCGACACCGGGCTCGAAGGTGCCGTTCCTCCCGTCCCGGGTGCGGAAGGACAGGTAGCCGTCCGGCTCCCCGGCTGCGGTGTAGTGCAGCGCGTAGCGGTACGCCGAGGCGCCGTGGCGCCGCGAGGGGTGGTCGTTGGTGGCCATCGCCCACCAGGCCGGCGTCCGGTCCAGGGCACCGGGACGCGAGGGCAGCAGCTCCGCGTGCAGGCCCTGGACCACAGACAGCCACTCGGCTGCCTCGACCTCGCCCACGGAGCCAGGGCCGAGATCGACCTCGGCCCGGAAGCCGCTCTCCGGCGTAGGCCCGGACACCTCCACACACCGGGTGGCCTCGCCGTAGCCGTAGCGGCCGTAGATGCCGGGCTCGGTCGCCCACAGCAGCGCCACCGGCTCGCCGCGCCCCGCGATGTCGTCGAGCTGGTGCCGCATCATCTGGTTCAGCAGACCGCGGCGCCGGTAGGAGGGCTGCACGGTGACGAAGGTGACGGCGGCCGTGGGGACGGTGCCGCCGGGGACGGTCATCGTCCTGGTGTACGCGCTGCAGGTGGAGACCCAGCGGCCGTCGACGGTGAAGCCGAAGTTCCGGTCCGGTTCGGCCACGGCCCGACCCGGCCCCCAGCCCTCCGGCTCGTACTCGTGGTGGAACCCACGCAGAATGGCGGCCAGGAACTCCTCGCTGCGCTCCGGCGTCGCCGTGGTCAGCTCGAGGTCGGCCAGGTGAGGTGCGGTCGCCATGGCGTCAGTCTGCCGTCCGGCCCGGGAGCGGACCACCTCGGCCGGAGCGACATCCGCACGATCAGGCCAGCGAAGTGGGCAGCGGGTCGGTCGGCTCGCGGTGGGCGTAGGTGGCGGGCTCGGGCGCCACCGGCTGGGCCACCAACCCGGTGAGCCGGTGCCACGCCGCGCCGAGGTCGGGCCGCCAGCGTTGGGTGCTCTGCAGGTCCATCCGCAGCCGTGGGGTCACCGGGTGCGGCCGGACGACGGCGAACCCCACCGTCTCCAACCAGCTGGCGGACAACATGCACGAGGGTCCCTCGTGGAAGGTCCCGACCGCCTCCAGGGCGCGGATGTCTCGTCGGACCAGCAGGCCCGCGGCCGTCTGCAGCAGGTGCCGGCCGACGCCGTGCCCACGGTGCTCCTCGGCCACGCGGACCGACATCAGCACGGCCGCGTCCGGGCTCACCGGAGTGGTGGCGAAGGCCGCGAGCCGCGGCACGTGCATGGCTGGTGCCATCGTCAGGTGGCCGATCAGCTCGGAGTCGTTGTACGCGGCCACCCCGCAGTAGCCCCAGTGCGCCGTCACCGTCTCGGCCCAGTCGGCTTTGGTCCCGGTCCGCCGGCGGTCCGGGGAGCTGGCCAGATCGGCCAGGCTGGCCTCCCAGAAGGTGCAGCTGAGGCAGGGTGCGGGCAGCCCCGCCAGGTCCACCGCGGTCATCGGCCGGAAGCGTCGTGCCATCAGCTCGTCCTCGCTCTCGGTCGCACCAACCCGAGCGAGAAGCCGAGGACCAGCCCCGAGACCCCGCCTGCGGCGACCCAGAGCCACCACCGCGGAGAACGAAGCGACCCACCCGGGGTGGCACTGCGCATGGCTCATCGTAGGCGTCTCGACTTCCGGTGGCGATGACCTCCGCGCATCGGGACGACGGGCACCGTCCCGAGGACGTCGCACGGTGTGCAGCGCTGCGGGCGATGAGGCACCCTTAAGGGGTGAGCCTGCCATCCACCCCGGGAGCCGCCGGCCTGGAGCGGCTGCAGCGGCGTGACACCCGGCTCGACAACTACGTCGACCGCTACGCCGCCCGGACCCACGGCATGACGGCCTCGGCCATCCGAGCGCTGTTCTCGGTGGCCAACCGGCCCGAGGTGGTCTCCCTGGCCGGCGGGATGCCCAACATCGCCGACCTCCCGCTCGATGTCGTCGGGGAGTCGCTGCACACCCTGGTCACCCAGAGCGGGCGCCAGGCGATGCAGTACGGCTCCGGCCAGGGCGAACCGGTGATCCGCGAGGCCATCTGCGAGGTGATGCGGCTCGAGGGCATCGCGGCGCACCCCGACGACGTGACGGTCACCGTCGGCTCCCAGCAGGGCCTGGACCTGGTGACACGCATCTTCTGCGACCCCGGCGACGTGGTGCTCTGCGAGGCACCCAGCTACGTCGGCGCCCTGGGGGTGTTCCGCGCCTACCAGTGCGAGGTCGCGCACGTGGCGATGGACGAGCAGGGCCTCGATCCGCAGGCCCTTCGCGAGGCCGTGGCCGCCCTGCGGAGCGCCGGCAGGACGGTCAAGTTCCTCTACACGATCCCCAACTTCCACAACCCGGCCGGAGTCTCGCAGTCCCTGGAGCGGCGGACGGAGATCCTGCGGATCGCCGAGGAGGCCGATCTCCTCGTCGTCGAGGACAACCCCTACGGGCTGCTGGGCTTCGAGGGAGAGCCGACCCCGGCGATGCGGTCGATGGACGCCGACCGCGTGGTCTACCTCGGTTCGTTCTCCAAGACCTTCGCCCCCGGCTTCCGGATCGGCTGGGTGCTCGCCCCGCACGCCGTCCGGGAGAAGCTGGTTCTGGCGCAGGAGTCGGCCACCCTCTGCCCGCCGGTGTTCTCCCAGTTCGCGGTGGCCGCCTACCTGGCCAACCATGACTGGCGCGGTCAGATCAAGGTGTTCCGCGAAATGTACCGCGAGCGGCGCGACGCCATGCTCGCCGGGCTGGCCGACCACATGCCCACGGGCACGTCGTGGACGGTCCCCGCCGGCGGCTTCTTCGTCTGGGCCACGCTGCCGCCGGGGCTGGACTCCCACGCCATGCTCGCCCGGGCCGTCACCGCCCGGGTGGCCTACGTGCCCGGTACGGCCTTCTTCGCCGACGGCTTCGGCAGCCGGTTCATGCGCCTGTCCTACTGCTTCCCGACCCCCGAGCGCATCCTCGAGGGCACCCGGCGACTCGGCGAGGTGCTGCAGTACGAGGCCAGCGTGAACGAGACCTTCGGTACCGGCGTCGAGGCGGCGCCCGCCCGGTCGGCTCTGGGCACCTACGAGGCTCCCGGTGCCAACCAGAACTGAGCTGATCATGGAACTTACCCGTCTGGCCTCGGCTTTCGAGCCGCTGCGCGCTGCCGTTAGCCCGTTGTCGATCATGGACGAGGTACCGGCATGAGCGTGTCCGACCTTGCCGACGCCGCAGCCGTCGGCACCGTCGTGGTGCTGGCCGGCGGGCTCTCCCACGAGCGCGACGTCTCGCTCCGCTCCGGCCGCCGGGTCAGCGAGGCCCTGCGTTCCCAGGGGCTCGACGTCCTCGAGGCCGACGTCGACTCGGCCCTCGTCCCCCGGCTGGCCGAGCTGAGCGAGGTGGTGGTGCTCCCCGTGCTGCACGGGGAGACGGGTGAGGACGGCGCGCTGCGCGAGGTGCTGGCGCTGCTGGGCGTGCCGTTCGTCGGCTCGGTGGGACCCGCCTCCCGGGTGGCCTTCGACAAGTCGATCGCCACCACCGTGGTGGCCGAGGCGGGGGTCCGGACCCCCGCCCAGGTCGCGCTGCCTCACGAGATCTTCCGTGAGCTGGGGGCGGCGGCGCTGGTTGCCGCGCTGGGACAGCAGATCGGCTTCCCGATGATGGTCAAACCGTCCCGCGGCGGCTCCGCCCTGGGCTGCAGCAAGGTGGACCGGGCCGAGGACCTGCCCTCAGCCATGGTCGGCGCCTACGCCTACGGAGCGGTCGCCGTGGTCGAGGAGTTCGTCCAGGGGACGGAGGTCGCTGTCGCCGTCGTCGACCGGGGCGCCGGTCCGGTGGCTCTGCCGGCCGTGGAGATCCGGCCCGACTCAGGCGTCTACGACTACACCGCCCGCTACACCGCGGGAGCAACGCGCTTCCTCTGTCCCGCCGAGCTGGACGGCGCCGTCGCCGGCCGGTGCGCCGACGTGGCGCTCCGGGTGCACGACGTGCTCGGTCTCCGCGACCTCTCCCGGACCGACCTGATCATCGGCACCGACGGCGAGCCCGTCTTCCTGGAGGTCAACGTGGCCCCGGGAATGACCGAGACCTCGTCGGTGCCGCTGGCCATCGAGGCCGGCGGTTGGAGCCTGGGCAAGATGTGTGCCGACCTGGTGCGGGTCGCGGCAGCCCGTGGAGCCCACGCCCGGCGCACCGACGTGCCGGCCCCGTGACCCCGGCTGAGCGGCGCCTCCGGTGACCCTCCTCCGCCAGGTGCTGATCATCATCGTCGGGCTGGTCGTCGCGGGCCTGATGGTGGTGGCGGGGCTCTGGCAGCTCGACGTGTACCGCGAGCAGGGCCAGGACCAGGCCGAACGACGTGCCGCCCAGCCGGCGGTGCCGGTGGCCTCGGTCGCCCAGGCCGGCGAGGTGGTCGTCGACGGGTACGGCCGTCAGGTGCAGGTCCACGGCTCCTACCTGCCCGGTGTCCAGGTCCTGGTGCCGCTGGAGGGCGCGAACGATTTCCGAGTGGTCTCGGCGCTACGTCTCGACGACGGGGACGTGCTGCCGGTGGTGCGGGGCGTCGTGGCCGGGGCCGATGCACCCGCCGCGCCCACCACGCTGGCCACGAGCACCGGCGTGCTGCTGCCCTCGGAGGAGGCGGCGGCCGGGGACCTGCCGCCGGGGCAGCTGAGCTCGGTCCGCGTCACCACTTTGGCCCAGCAGTGGCCGGGTCCGCTGGTGAGCGGGTACGTCACGCTCTCGGCCGCCGACGCCAGCGCGCAGGGCCTGGCCCCGGCCACCGCGACGCTGCCCGAAGCGAAGGGGCGGCTCCGCAACGGGGCCTATGCCCTCCAATGGTGGGTCTTCGCGGCCTTCGCCCTGGCGTTGGCGGTCAAGATGGCGCGCGACCAGAACCTGCGCGGGTTCGACGGGGACGAGACGCTGGTGGGAGACGTCACGAACCGAGACGAGGCCTCGGCGACGTAGGCTCACGCCATGCGTAACGCGTTGCTCCGCTACCGCGTGATGGCGTATGTCGTCGGGACGCTGCTGATCGTGCTCACCCTGGTGGGACTGCCGCTGAAGTACGGGTACGGCGACGACACCGTGGTGCTCTGGACCGCCATCCCGCACGGATGGCTCTACATGATCCTGCTGCTCACCGCCTTCGACCTCGGCCGGCGGGCCAAGTGGAGCTTCGGGCGGCTGATCCTGATCGCCCTCGCCGGCACCGTGCCCTTCCTGTCCTTCGTGGCCGAGCGCGCCGCGACGCGGGACGTGCGGGCCAAGATCGAGCGCGAGGACGCACTGCAGGCCGGTGCTGCTCAGCCGACCGTCGCACCGGCCACCGATGACCTGGACCGGACCGCTCGCTAGGCGTGAAGACAATATGTCGACTTAGCTACTTGATGACTTGAGTAGCCGAGCAGCGATGCGACGGAGGTCGTCGGCCGAGGCGAACTCGATGGTGATGCGGCCCTTCGACCGACCCATGTCGACGCGAGCCCGGGTGTCCAGGTGGTCCGAGAGCTGGGCGGCGATCTGGGTGGCCACCTCCGGCGCCGGTCGTGGCTCGCGGCGTCGCGGCAGCGCGTCCCTCCCCGTCTCCCCCAAGGCAACCAGCTCCTCGGTGGCACGCACCGACAGTCCCTCGGCCACCACCCGTTGCGCCAGCCTTTCCTGTCCGGCCGGCTCCGGGACGGCGAGCAGGGCGCGCGCGTGCCCGGCGCTCAGCACCCCGGCAGCCACCCGGCGCTGCACGCTCGGCGGCAGCCGCAGCAGCCGGATCGTGTTGGAGATCTGCGGTCGGGACCGCTTGATCCGGGTCGCGAGCTCGTCCTGGGTGCAGCCGAAGTCCTCCAGCATCTGCTGGTACGCGGCAGCCTCCTCGAGCGGGTTGAGCTGAGCACGGTGGAGGTTCTCCAGCAGGGCGTCCCGGAGGAGGTCGTGGTCCTCAGTCCGCCGGACGATGGCCGGGATGGTGCTCAGTCCGGCGGCCTGGCACGCCCGCCAGCGCCGCTCCCCCATCACCAGCTCGAACTGCCCAGGCCCGAGCGGCCGGACGACGACGGGCTGCAGCAAGCCGACCTCGCGGACGGAGCCGACCAGCTCGTCCATTGCCTCCTCGTCGAAGACGGTCCGTGGCTGACGCGGGTTCGGCTGGATCGCCGTCACCGCGACCTCGGCGAAGTAGGACCCTGCGGGCACCGGGTGGCTGGGCTCCTCCGGCGGCGTGCTGACCGCGCCGCGGTCGTGTCCAGCGGGAACCGGACTCTCGGCGACCTCCGTCCGCTGGAAGAGCTCACCGAGACCCCGGCCCAGGCCGCGTCGTTCCGTGGTGGTGCTCATCGGGTCGCTCCTGAGGTCGAGGTGGTGGGCGAGGGGGGAGCGGCGCCGCGACGGGCGATCTCCTGGGCGGCCTTGAGGTAGGAAACCGCCCCTGCTGAGTCCGGATGGTAGGTCAGGACGGTCTGGCCGTAGCTGGGTGCCTCGGAGATGCGCACGGAGCGGGGGATCACGGTGGGGATGGTCTCCTCGGCGAAGTGAGACCGCACCTCGTCCGCGACCATGGCGGCCAGGCGCGTCCGCGCGTCGAACATGGTCAGCAGCACGGTGCTGAGCCGTAGATCGGGGTTGAGCTCGCCCTTGACCAGGTTGATGGTGCGCATCAGCTGCGACACCCCCTCCAGCGCGTAGTACTCACACTGGATCGGAATCAGGATCTCGTTCGCCGCCACCAGGGCGTTCAGCGTGATCAGGCCCAGAGAGGGCGGGCAGTCGAAGAACACGTAGTCGACGTGGTGGTCAGAGAGGTAGGTCCGCAGAGCGCGCAGCAGCCGGTTCTCGCGCGCGACCACGGAGACGAGCTCGATCTCCGCTCCCGCCAGGTCGATGGACGCCGGCAGGACCTGGAGCCCGGGGGCCTCAGCCGAGGTGACGACGTGCTCCGCGATCTCTGCGCCGCCGATCAGCACCTCGTAGGTGCCCGGGGTACCGGGGGAGTGCTCCACCCCCAGGGCCGTGGAGGCATTTCCCTGAGGATCGAGGTCGATGACGAGCACCGAGAGTCCGCCGAGGGCGAGGGCGGCCGCCAGGTTGACCGACGTCGTCGTCTTGCCGACGCCCCCTTTCTGGTTGGCCACCACGAGGATCCGGGTCTGGACCGGCTGCGGGAGCACGGGAGGTGCCGCCTTCGTTCCACGTGAAACGGGCGCATCCGGCTCCACCACAGGCGGAAGTCCCTGCTCGTCCACGTCGAAGCGCGCCCGGCGCGGTCCGGGTGGCCGGATCACCACGTCCGGAGCGGGCTCCGGTACGGGGACGGCGGGGTTCGTGGTCGACGCGGCCGGCGGGAGATCCGGCGAGTCAGCTGAGTCTCCGGCCGCTGGGTCAGACGGCTGCGACTCCGACATCGGCCCCACGTCAGCCGCCGCCCGGGACGATTCGGGCGCAGCACCAGCAGCAGCTCGCTCGCCGACCCCCACGGTCGCCCGGTGGTCCGCCCGATCCGGCGAACCCAGCCCGGTCGATGTTCGGTCCTGCGGCCAGGTCGTCGTTTCACGTGGAACCCGGGGCCACCCGATGCGCCCATCGTCGCGGACCGCTGCCGGCCACCCCAGCCCCTCCGCCACCGCGTCTGTCCCCATCCCGGCTGCCATCACTCCCCTGACTCCTTGCGAGAGCTTCAACCTAACCGGGTCGGTGCCGGCGTCGGCGCTGCCACGCAGGCAGCGGCGGAGCGATCCCGTCAGCGCGAGCCGACGGCGGCCATCCGGACCACGGTGGCGGGCTCGACGGCAGGGTGGGCTCGAGGGGTCAGCACCTCAGCGACCAGGCGGCGGCTCTGCAGGAGCTTGCGGGCCTGCCGCAGCTCCTCACCGGCTGACCGGCCCTTGAGGGCGAGGATGACTCCAGTGGGGGAGCGGAGCGGGTCGCACCAGGGCACCAGTCGTTCCAGCGGCGCCAGGGCGCGCGAGACCACCGCGTCGTACCGCGCCTGGTGCTCCTCAGCCCGCGCACGCACCACCTCCACCCGGTCCCCGAGCCCCAGCTCGTCCACGGCCTGAGCCAGGAACGTCGCCCGTCGCAGCAGCGGGTCCATCAGCACCACTCTCAGGTCGGGCCGACGGATGGCCAGCGGGATCCCCGGTAAGCCAGCCCCGCTGCCGACGTCGACCACAGCGCTGCCGTGCGGAAGCAGATCGCTCAGGGCGACGCTGTTGAGCACGTGCCGGTCCCAGATGCGGTCCTCCTCGCGGGGGCCCAACAGTCCCCGCTCGATACCGCGGGTACGAAGAATGTCGACATATAGACTTGCAGTGCGGAAGCTGTCGCCAAACACGTCTTCTGCTGCCGTCATCACTGTTCCTGGTTCTGCCTCGGGGGATCTGGCGGTTGTTCCTGACCGGTCAGGACGACGACGGCCGCCGCCTGCAGCGCAGGCGACGGCCGGTCGACAGGCCTGGGTCAGGCGGACAGCACGACGACGTGGCGCCTGGGCTCCTCGCCTTCGGACTCACTCGTCAGACCGGCCGCCGCCACCGCGTCGTGCACGATCTTGCGTTCGAAGGGGTTCATCGGCTGCAGCGGAACGCGCGTCGAGGTGCTGCGCGCCTGCTCGACGGCCTGAGTAGCCAGCTCGAGCAGCTCGGTGCGTCGCCGGTCCCGGTAGCCGGCCACGTCCAGCATCAGCCGGCTGCGGTCTCCGGTCTCGGTCATAATCGCGAGCCGGGTGAGCTCCTGCAGCGCGTCCAGGACCCCGCCACCACTGCCCACCAGCACCTGGGACTCGCTGACGATCGAGACGTGCGCCCGGTCACCCTCGATGTAGGTGTCGATGTCGCCGTCCAGGTCGGCGATGTCGAGCAGCTCCTCCAGGTAGTCCGCGGCGATCTCCGCCTCGGTCTCCAGTGGGTTGTCGGCGCCGGCCCCTTCATCCTCGTCCACCGGCCCGGCTGTAGGGGCTGTCGTCACCTCGACCGACGGCTCGGGCGCCGTCGCCGGCGCTGACGTACCGGTCGGCTCCGCCACGGCGGTCTCGCCGCTCTCCTGGTGCTGGTCGTTCATCGGTTCTCCTCCAGAGGCCTCCCGACCTCAAGTGTTGTGTGCCGTACCGGACCGGCTGACCGGCGCGGAGGGTCGGGGACGGGTCGAGCACGCAGCGATCGACCCCGCGGCGCTGCGACCACCGTTCGGGGTGCGATCAGATCTTGCGCTGGGACCGGGTCTGCTTGCGGGGCTGCTGACGGATCACACGGCTGACGCTGGTGCCCGCCACTTCCGCCTCGACCTCGAGGTCGGAGACGATCTGCTCGTGCAGGTCCTTGCCCTTGGCCTTGCGACGCTCTTCCCACGCCTCGTAAGCAGGAGTGCCGGGAGCCGGGTTGCGGCGGATCACGTAGAACTGCTGTCCCATCGTCCACAGGTTCGAGGCGAACCAGTAGATCAGCACGCCCACCGGGAAGTTGATGCCTCCGATGGCGAAGATGAGGGGGAACAGGTACAGCATCAGCTTCTGCTGCTGCGCGAACGGGCCGGTGAGGGCATCGGCCGGCATGTTCTTGCGCATCAGCTGCAGCTGGGTGACGAACAGGGTCACCGTCATGGCGACGATCAGGCCCAGGGTGACCAGGTGCACGGCGGTGATGCCGTTGGCGAAGCCGACCTTCATGAAGGTGTCGGAGATCCGCGCGCCGAGCAGCGTGGCGTCGTTGAGGGAGGCCAGCAGCTCCGGGTGGACCTTCAGCCAGTGCCCGCGGGGCATGTCACGAGCAGCCCCGTCCAGGACCCGGAAGAGCGCGATGAAGATGGGGGACTGCAGCAGCAACGGGAGGCAGGACGCCAACGGATTCGCGTTGTTGTCCTTGTAGAGCTTCATCGTCTCTTGACCGAGCTTCTCCCGGTCGTGACCGTACTTCTTCTGCAGCTCGCGCACCTTGGGCTGCAGCAGCTGCATGGCCCGGGAGGACTTGATCTGCTTGACGAACAGCGGGATGAGCGCGACGCGGATGAGGATGGTCAGCGAGACGATGGACAGCGCCCACGTCCACCCGCTGTTCGGACCGAAGGCCGGCGACCACAGCGTGTGGAAGATGACCAGGATCCCTGACACGACCCAGTAGAGGGGTTGCATGATCGCGCTGCCAACGGCGATGAAGGGGTCCCAGATGCTCATCGGCAGCATCGGGATGATGAAGTCCATCAGTTCACACCTCGTCGTGAGGCCATCTCTGCGTCCTCTGCAGTTGGGTCGTGGTCATGGGCGTGCGGGTCGTGATCACCCCACGGGTGAGATGCTGCAGGCGGTGACACCTGATCAGGTCCGACCGCTGATCCCGCCGGCCCCACCTCGGTCGGTGGCGCCTCTTCGTGCGGGATGTCCTCCATTGTCGCCGCTCGGAGGCCCTGAACACGAACTTCCTCGTCGAATTCCGGGGTTCCGGGTACGGGATCGTACCCACCCGGACTCCAGGGGTGGCAGCGCAGCAGCCGCCGAGCGGACAACCAGGTGCCCCGCAGCGACCCGTGCACCCCGACCGCGCGCAGCGCGTAGGCCGAGCAGGTGGGGTAGTAGCGGCAGACGTCGCCGTAGAGGGGACTGACCACCAGCCGGTAGAGCTTGAGCAGAGCGATCAGCAGGTACTTCATCCGCTGAGCCCCCTCACCAGGTCGGACCCGTCACGGCGTCCGACCGGGACGCCCTCGGGAGCGAGCCGCCGTAGCGCCTTGGACCAGGCCCCGACGAGGTCCGGCGCCAGGTCGGCCGGCTGAGAGGCGGCCCCGGGGAGAGCCCGCACGACGACATCCAGACCAGCGGCGCTGGACACCAGGTGCTCGGCTGCCAGGTGCCGCAGCCGCCGCTTGACCCGGTTACGGGTCACGGCGTTGCCGACGGCCTTGGAGACCACCAAGCCGACGCGCACACCCTGGTGCCCCGGTGCCACTCCCACATGCAGGACGAGGGTCGCCCGACCCACCCGGACCCCTCGTCGGGTGGCCCGTCGAAAGTCCTCAGCAGCGTTCAGCCGGGAGGCACGCGGCAGCACCAGGCGCCGACGCTCAGCCGGAGAGCTCGGAGCGGCCCTTGCGGCGGCGGGCGGCCAGGATGGCGCGACCGGCACGGGTCCGCATCCGGAGGCGGAAGCCGTGGGTGCGACTGCGACGCCGCAGGCTGGGCTGGAAGGTGCGCTTGCTCACGGGAGAGCTCCCATATCGTCAGTGGTGGTGTGCGTTGGTGGTCGATCGGTCGGGCTCGCCAGGGCCGTCATCGCGGCAGCCACCAGCGGTCACCGATGCACAGTGACCTGCCAACGGTACGGGGCACCACCCTGTGGGTCAAACACCACGACCGAGGCGGGTGACGGGCTGCCCGGCTGAGCACGATGCGCCCCGGCTGCCCTCGTCCAGTCGACACGCCGTACGGGTCCGTCGAAGTTGCCCGAACCGCTTGCAGAAGGTCGGACCGGTTGCTAGCGTCCCGGGGACGCCGCCGATCACCGAGCTGACCCAGTCGCGGCGGCTCAAGACGAACTCGAGGTCACCTCGGTGGTTCCGACCAGCACTCGACCCGGTCTCACCGCGACGCGCGTACGTGGCAGTGGTGGGGCCGGGGCTGTCTCGACAGCCGTGATGCACAGGTGTGGATAACTGTGTGGAACGGTTATGGTGAGGCTTCCCCCGAAAGCACCACGAGCCGAGGGTGGCGGCTCGTTGACACGTCGCCAGACACCTACCAGTACCCGGTTCGCCCGACCACCACCGGCCGCACCCGCAGCACCGCGTGCAGAGCCCGCCGGACCGCGGGTGTCAGGCACCCCGAAGCAGTGGAGTACCAGTGAGCGAGCCTGCCGAGAGCACAGCCGAACCGACATCCTTGGCGTGGCAGCACCTGCACGCCTCCGCTCCACCCGAGATGCGCCGCTGGCTCGAGACCGGGAGGCCGGTCGCGCTGCACCAGGACCTGCTGATGGTCGCGGTGCCCAACAACTTCACCCGCAACCTTCTCGAGGGACGTTTTCGCGGGGTCATCGAGTCCGAGCTCTCGACCTTCTTCGGCCGCCCGGTGCAGGTGGCGGTGAAGGTGGACGAGACCCTGACCCCCGCCGAGAAGCCACCGAGCTACGACCGAGCGGCTGACTTCGACCGCGACGGCGATCTCGGCGACGACTACGAGCGTCGTGACTTCCCCTCCTACGAGCAGCAGGCAGCCCGCGACAGCTTCGCCTCCGAGGCCATCCGCGACGACTTCGCCCGAGCCGAGGACTACCGCGAGCCGGACTTCCACCCGGCCGAGGCCGGCCCGTACGCCCCGACCGGCCCGAGCACCCCGGCCAACGGACACGGACCCGTCGACCTCAACCGACCGCGTCGCGAGACCGACGCCCGGCTCAACCCCAAGTACTCCTTCGAGACCTTCGTCATCGGCAGCTCGAACCGCTTCGCCCACGCGGCGGCCATCGCGGTGGCCGAGAACCCGGGCAAGTCCTACAACCCCCTGACCATCTACGGGGAGTCCGGGCTGGGCAAGACCCATCTGCTGCACGCCCTCGGCCACTACGTGCGCAACTACTTCGACCGGGTCCGGGTCCGCTACGTCTCGACCGAAGAGCTCACCAACGACTTCATCAACGCCATCAGCCAGAACAAGGGTGCGGAGTTCCGTCGCCGCTACCGCGACATCGACGTGCTGCTGATCGACGACATCCAGTTCCTGGAGGGCAAGGAGCAGACGCAGGAGGAGTTCTTCCACACCTTCAACACCCTGCACAACGCGCAGAAGCAGATCGTGATGACCTCGGACCGGCCGCCGAAGCTGCTGGAGAACCTCGAGCCGCGGCTGCGCAGCCGGTTCGGCTGGGGCCTGATCACCGACGTGCAGCCGCCCGACCTCGAGACCCGGATCGCCATCCTGCGCAAGAAGGCCGCCCAGGAGCGACTGACGGCCGGCCCGGACGTGCTCGAGTTCATCGCGAGCAAGATCCAGACCAACATCCGTGAGCTCGAGGGTGCCCTGATCCGGGTGACGGCCTTCGCCAGCCTCAACCGCCAGCAGGTCGACATGGCGCTGGCGGAGATCGTGCTGAAGGACCTCATCCCCGAGGGCGGTGAGACCCAGATCAACACCGGCATGATCATGGCCCAGACAGCCGCCTACTTCGGGCTCACCATCGACGACCTCTGCGGCCAGAGCCGCACCCACGTGCTGGTCACTGCCCGCCAGATCGCCATGTACCTCGTCCGTGAGCTGACCGACCTGTCGCTGCCCAAGATCGGCCAGCAGTTCGGGAACCGCGACCACACCACGGTGATGCACGCCGACCGCAAGATCCGCACGCTGATGGCCGAACGTCGCAGCGTGTTCAACCAGGTCACCGAGCTGACGAACCGGATCAAGCAGCAGGCCTCGCAGCACTGAGCTGCCCGCTCACCGATAGTGGCGCCGCCCGGTGAGAGGCACTCACCCGGCGGCGCAGTGAGCCGTGCTGCTCGTGGACCTGCACCGTCCACCTCGTCGGCGGGCTCCATAGGCCAATTCCTCCTGCCTCGTCACCGATTCGTCACTCTTCCCGCACAGCTGGGGAGAACTCTGTGGACAACTGTGGACGTCCGGCCGGCTGCGGGGGATCGCCGTGCAGCCGGGGCACGACGGTCTGCAGCCCGTCCGCAGATACTCCCCGTGTAGTTTCCAGCACTCCACAGGTGCCGACCGCACCCATTCACGACCTCACCTGGCGCGATGGGTGTTGTCCACAGGATCCACAGCACCTATGACGACGACGACATGTCATAGCGAGAGAGAAGGAAGTACAAGTCTGAGGAGCGCCGGCCTGTGCACAACCGGCCAGGTAGGGCGTACGGACCACACCGGGCAGCAGTGAGATCCCCAGCAGGGCACGATCAGACAGGATGATCAGACGGGATGATCAGACGGGATGATCCAGACGGGGCTGGTCCGGACGGCTGCTGCCGTCCCGGTTCGGGCACCGCACGGGCTGAGGAGGACGTCGTGGGGTTTCTGGACAAGCTGCTGCGCCGCGAGCGGGACGACGACGAAGGGCCGGAGACGCCCATCGCCCTCGATCTGGATCGGCGACGCGAGCAGCTCGGTCGGTTGGAGAAGGCGCTGGACGCCCTCGCGGAGCAGATGCGGGAGGAGCAGTCGGTGGACAACCCCGGCTGGCGCGGGCGGGTGAACGAGTACGGCCGGCTCGCCGGCGAGGCCACGATGCTGCGGCGGACGAGCTTCGACCGGGATCAGCTGGTCGACCTGGTCTTCGAGATCCGGCCCGTGTTCACCGGACCGATCCCGCCCGGGATGGAGAGCCTCGGTCCCCTGCAGGACGAGGTGATGGCGGCCGCGGAGGACCTGCGCGAGCTGCTGCCGCACGAGCGCGGCTGAGCCCGGGCACCCGACGGACCGGGACGCGTGGCGGCGGGCCGTCCGTCGGTATGATCGTCGAGCCCTTGCTGGGCACGTCCGCGGTCGGCCGTCCCCACCGGGCCGACCTCGGCCCGAACGAGGGACGAAGGAACAGCGTGAAGATCCGACTCGAACGCGACGTCTTGGCCGAGGCCGTCCAGTGGGCTGCTCGCAGCCTGCCGATGCGGCCCAGCGTGCCGATCCTGGCCGGGCTGCTGGTGCGCGCGGACGGCGAAGGGGTCACCTTCTCCAGCTTCGACTACGAGACCTCCGCCCAGATCACCGTGGCCGCAACCGTCACCGACGAGGGCCAGGTGCTGATCTCGGGCCGGCTGCTGGCCGACATCTCCCGCAGCCTGCCGGCCAAGCCGGTCGACATCAGCGCCGACGACAGCAAGATGGAGCTGGTCTGCGGCAGCGCCCGCTTCACCCTGCAGACCCTGCCGGTGGCCGACTACCCGTCGCTGCCGACCATGCCCGAGTCCACCGGGAACGTGCCCAGCGACGTCTTCGCCCAGGCCGTCTCCCAGGTGGTGGTGGCCGCGGGCCGCGACGAGCTGCTGCCGGTGTTCACCGGGGTCAGGGTCGAGATCGAAGGCGACACCATCTCCCTGCTTGCCACCGACCGGTACCGGATGGCGCTGAAGGAGCTCACCTGGAACCCTTCGTCGACCCAGATCTCGGCCACCGCGCTGGTGCCGGCCAAGGTGCTGAACGAGACCTCGCGCTCCATGACCGCCGGTGACCAGGTGACCTTGAGCCTGGCCAACAGCGGCAGCGGCGACGGCATCATCGGCTTCGAGGGCCACGGTGCGGCCGGCGCTCGCCAGACCACCACCCGGCTGCTGGACGGGGAGTTCCCCAAGGTCCGGCACATCATGAACACCGCAGCGGTGCTGAACGTCCGGGTGAGCACCGCCGAGGCCATCGCGGCCGCCAAGCGCGTCGCCCTGGTGGCCGAGCGCAACACCTCGCTGCGGATGCTGATCGGCGACGGGGTGGTCACCCTGGAGGCGGCCACCGGCGACCAGGCCCAGGCGTCGGAGTCGATCGAGGCCACGGTCGACCAGCCGGGCGGCGGCGACCAGGCCGTCACCGCCGCCGGCTTCAACCCGACGTACCTGCTGGACGCCCTCGGCGCCTTCGACACCCCGTACGTGAACTTCGCCTTCACCGCGCCCAGCAAGCCCTGCCAGCTCACCGGTGTGCCCGAGCTGGACGGTGAGATCCGCACCGACTACCGGCACGTGATCATGCTGATGCGGCTCCCCGGCTGACTCGCCCCCACCGCCACCCCGGTCCCTGAGCCTGTCGAAGGGCCGCAGCCCTCAGCGTCCCCTTCGGTTCCTGAGCCTGTCGAAGGGCCGGCCCGCCGCGCTGAGGCTCCGGCCGCCCAGCCCGAGGGGACGTAGGCTGCTGCCGTGTTCGTCGACCACCTCCAGCTGGCCGACTTCCGGTCCTACCAGGCGGTCGACGTGCCCCTCGGAGAGGGCGTCACCACCTTTGTCGGGGCCAACGGCCAGGGCAAGACCAACCTGGTGGAGGCGGTGGAGTACCTCTCCACGCTGAGCTCGCACCGGGTCGCCTCCGACCTCCCGCTGGTCCGCTTCGGGACCGAGCGGGCGGTGGTGCGGGCCCGGGTGCAGGCTGGCCTCGACGACACCCGGCAGCTCCAGCTGGAGGTGGAGATCACCCCGGGCAAGGCCAACCGGGCGCAGCTCAACCGCTCCCCGCTCCGCCGGGCCCGCGAGCTGATCGGCGTGCTCCGTACCGTCGTGTTCTCACCCGACGACCTCGCGGTGGTCAAGGGCGATCCTGCCGAGCGACGTCGGTTCCTCGACGACCTGCTCGTCACCCGGTGGCCACGGCTGGCCGGCGTCCGGGCGGACTACGACCGGGTGCTGCGGCAGCGCAACACCCTGCTCAAGTCGCTCAGCGGACGGAGCCGCGGCGGCGCCCCGGCTCCCGAGGCGGCCGCCACCCTCGAGGTCTGGGACACCCACCTGGCCCGGGCCGGCGGCGAGCTGCTGGCGGCCCGGCTGACCACGCTGGCCGACCTCGGGCCGCACGTCGCGAAGGCCTACGCCGACATCGCGCCGACCAACAGTGAGGCCACCGTGGAGTACAAGGCCTCCATCGAGCTCGGGCCCGCCGCCACCCGTGAGGAGCTGGCCGAGGTGCTGGTGGCGGCGATGGCCAGTCGGCGGGGTGAGGAGATCCAGCGCGGCGTCTCCCTGGTCGGGCCGCACCGCGACGACCTCACCCTCGCCCTCGGTGTGCTGCCGGCCAAGGGCTACGCCAGCCACGGCGAGTCGTGGTCGCTCGCCCTGGCCCTGCGGCTCGGCAGCTTCCACCTGCTGCGCTCGGACGGCATCGAGCCGGTGCTGGTGCTCGACGACGTCTTCGCCGAGCTGGACACCACCCGTCGGGAGCGGCTGGCCGGCGGGGTCAGCGCAGCCGAGCAGGTGCTGATCACCGCCGCCGTCGGCGCCGACGTGCCCGAGCGGCTGCGCGGCCGTCGCTTCACCGTCCGCTCCGGCGCGGTCTCCCTCGACGACTGAGCCGCGGCGACGGGCAGCGGACCCGGTGGGACGGCTCGGGCTCAGGACTCGGGGAAGGTGACCCCGAGGTGCTGCAGCACGCGACCCAGGACACCGCCGGGGTCGGCGGCGCCGGTCGGCGGCAGCAGCGGTGGCGACCAGGGTGAGACGGGTGTAGCCGCTCACCGCGGCGAGGACGAGGTCGTGGCGGCGGGGGAGACAAGGCCGTGCAGTCGGCCATGTCGGACTTCCAGGCCGACGGGGTGCCGGACGAGTACGCCCACGCCGAGCAGCGGTGGCGCACCGCGGCTGATGAGGTGCGGGCGATCATCAACCTGGTGAAGACGACCATGTCGCAGAACGACGGCACCGCCGGTGCCGCCCTGGGCAAGGCCAAGGGCGCCGTGGGCGGGATCGGCTGATCGTCGGATGAGTGCGTGGGACATCGACCCCGCCGGGGTGTCGGGGGTGCTGGACAAGACGAAGTCGGTGGCCAAGGGGTTCCAGACCCACCTGACGGCGATCGGCTCGGCGATGGAGTCGGCCGCGCCGAACACCTCGTCGCAGCTGGTGGTGGCTGCCCTGGACAAGTTCGCCGAGGAGCTGAAGCCGGAGGCGGAGGGCGTGGTCAACCTGACGGGTTCGGCGATGAACGGCTGCAGCCTGGCGGTGAAGGCCTACGCCGAGGGCGACACGGAGATGGCGGCACGAGCACAGGCCAACGCGGCGACGGTGACGACCCCGGACATGCCGTCGGGTGGCGGCGGGCCCCGCTGAGGCGTTCGCCACGGCAGCCGAGGGATAGTCGGGACGACTGAGGGGTTCGGCGAGGTATGAGCATCAACACGGCGGAGATCCCGCAGATCGACGGTGACCTGGGCGTGGTGGACGCGGCCGGGGCTCGCTGAAGACGGCGGGTACCGACCCCGCGGACACGGGCTCGGACGTGCACACGACGTAGCAGGGCTTGTCCGGGGTGTACAAGGCGCCAGAGGTCGGTGAGCTGCTGGCAGCGACTGCCCCGGTGTCGTCGGACTCGTCGACCATCGGGAGCGACGTCCGCTCGGTCGGGACGGCGTTGTCGGCGTACGCGTCGGAGGTTCGACCTATCAAGGCCGAGCTGGAGAGGCTGCGGACGGAGGCGGTCGCGTTCAACGCCACGATCGAGGGTGACGACGAGTGGACCAAGGACGAGGACCTGGTCAACCAGAAGAACGGG
>Ga0210040_10002517_pt1 | contig 25746 bp, 29 predicted proteins | sample CryGeyCG12114_NA_FD_185462 | JGI IMG/M metagenome (GOLD analysis project Ga0210040, IMG submission 185462) | Groundwater microbial communities from aquifer - Crystal Geyser CG19_WC_8/21/14_NA (SPAdes) (version 2) | ecosystem: Environmental > Aquatic > Deep subsurface > Groundwater | place: USA... | reverse complement strand
ACCCTATATTTTTTTAGTAAGCAAAAAACTGGACGTTAAGAAATTAGACGGTGTTGATAAAAGCAGTGCATATGAGAGATTGCGTGCATCAGAAACCGTTGCTATTAGCCTCTGGATATCTGTATGTGCAAAGAAAGATCTAAAAAGTAAAGACATGACTGCACCTGAACTTGAGTAAATCTCACCAAGGGTCCTAAAGTTGTAAAAAGTGGTAGTTAACAAACGTACATAGACTGGAGAGTAAAGTGGAGTGAGTAAATGCAAATAAGTGGACACCTGAGCACATCACGACCACAACTGTGGAATATAAAAAGCATGAAGATACCAAAAAAAACACGAAGGTTATATCTTTAACTAACTAACCAACTATAACGCGTGGGTTTAATGACTGACTATAACTACAGCAGCAGCAGCCTTTGTCCATCTTGAGAGTACACTCGTCCTAGAAAAGTGCATGCAATAAGTCTTCTGCTTGGTTTTTCATGCTGAGAATATTTATTTAGTTGTTCGCGTAAGCTTTTTTCCCCTACACAACAATCAAGTTCCATAGAAAGCTCATCTGTGCATGTGTCTGCATACGAATCTAAAAAGGTTGCCATTACGCTATCATGAAAAGGTTCCTCATCCATCCGTGATTTTATTCTCCTACATTTAAATCCAAGTTGAAGAATAGCCCTTGTGTTGACTATACTAACTAACTATCTAGTTAGTTAGTTAGTTAGTCAGTTACTCTTTCAATTTTTTTTACTCTCTCCTTTTTGTTGTTTTGTTACTACAAGTTGCAATATAATAATAACTAAAGGGTTACTGACTCGACTACTCACACATTAAAAGACTCTTACATCTAACTAGCTAACTAAACTACTACCACTCGTAGATCTAGTAAACAGAAAAAAACATTGTATCCTCCACTTTTGTATGACCCTTGATGATGATGGTGCAGTGCTCATCTCCTGTTTTACATTTAACCAATGTCAGGATGATAATACTGACTGAGGGAGAAAAAAAAATGATTGCACACATTTTTTTTCAGTCATCATCAGGGGTGTTGTAGGAAAATCAAGCTTTTTCATTGTACTCTCCTCTCAAGTCTGGTTAGCTGTTTTTATTACTCAAAAGTACCTGTAACTTACAAACGAGCACGTAATCTCTAGTGTGTGTGTAGTGTATATTATGCATGTGTTTTAGAGGCTTTATATTTGTGCCGTGATGCACGAGGAAAATTTTGTGATGTGCTATTTTTGACAGCCTTTGTGTCACCACATCTAATGTGAACCGAAGAGAGTAATAATTTTTTGCCCTTTTTATTTAAATCTTTTCCTGCACGGAAGGTTAACTTAAGGGTATTACATTTTCACTTGTGGAGGGATATTTGGTTTGACGTTGCAGTAAGTTAACAAATTCAACACGCCTTGTAGCGTTATGATCCGGGTGTCTGATTCATTTTAGGCCCCAAGAATGATTGTGAAAATGATGATCAAGCAAGAAGATGAAGTGAGGAGAGGGAGGAGGAGGGAAAAAAATCAGTCCTTCATAAATGAAATGAGAGAACTTGGGTCTTGTAACTAACTATCTATGGAGAAACGTGGAGAAGTACCCCTTCTCGGCGTTAAGAGCAAATAACTGATTCAACTTATTCATGCAGGTTCGTATACAACAAAAAAGCTCAAGGCCCACTGCTTATCCTTTGAATAAATCCACCCTTAGCAATTAATTTGCTGGTTCGAAACAACCTATGTATGTTTTTAGTATCTACTTCAATTTCTCGGAGCATCAAAATTGCTTTTCTCACCAAATTACCACGCTACATAGAATGCTTCAAAAAACATCCGATATAAGCAGTAAATTTGAATAGCTCAAAATTACACACGTTATCTGTACATAAAACTTTCCTGTCATAATAGAAACGATTTTACGGTATTCACTATCTTTTATGAGACAACGTACAAGTGTGAGTGTCAGTCAGAACCATACACATTGCTAGACATTCAGTCAGTCATGATAAAAAGAGGCCTTAAGGGTCTCTTAAAAGACTTCCCACTAGCCAACTAACAAACGTTGAGATCCTCATACAAATGTATGTATGAAGTGTATGGATGGATTTAAAGATGCAATAATACAGAGTAAGTAAGTGCGATACCATGTTTTTTGGGACCCTTACATAATCTAAACTTGAAATCAAAGGTGCTGTATTTTTACCCTGCTCTTGTGGAAAACCTCACTACATAAGAGCACTAGAGCTTTTTCTTTAAAAAGACCCGTTTCATAAAAAAAATAATGTAAACAGGCTTTAACAAAAACATCTGGCTAATACCCCTAATCATTACGATTGCATGGGAGATAAAGGGAAATTGAATTAGCATAATGCAAACCTTTAGATTGTTCAGAGCAACTATAGCTAGCGGAAAAAACTGCACAAGTTCAAAAAAGAATACTATATAACTAACATATAGTGTGTGAAAAGATGCATCATGCAAGCACGTTTTCCTACTTATCAAACTAAATGGGCACAGTAGCATCATAATAATACAACTACCGTCCCAGACATGGCAGGTGAAAAATCTTGTCCTGAGAAAAAAGTTGTTTTTCTTCCTAGCGAGGGAAAATCCTCTTCACTTGCTTACTACAAATCAGCTATACAGATTCAATAAGAAGAAAGGATGAGAGAAAGAAATAAAAGGACTCGCCCTGCCTATACTATTACTCTCTATTGTAATATTGCATGTTGGTCCTCTGTAGTAAGCAACTAACTAACTATCATTATTTTTTTGACCTTCTGCTGTCTACAACTACTACCTACCTGTTGCACAGAAAACGTAACTGACTTGTAGGCACACCTGTACGCGCGCATTGTGGAGGCAGAAAAAAAAGGTAAAAGATTAAATCGCTTTTTTTTCTCCTGAAGATGGAAAACAAAGAGCTTGAGTGAATTACAGGTTCTATCGCCTAGCTATAATCACAAACAGAACATTACGAAGTTGCAAGTTTCAAACGTTGCTCCCATGAGCATCATTACGTCCACAATATGATCATATCATTGACAACAAGAGCCCAACTTGCAACTCGCTAAAATCTCATCTCATCATTACATTATTTACAGCTTCTGTACACAGGAAACAAGTTACATTTTTTTCCAATGAGCAACTCAATTTTTTTACTTCGTCTTGGCAAACATTTGTTGTGATTCCCAGGCTTATTTAACAGATGGGCAATTCACGTGTTTCATGCATACTTATTTATCTTCCATGCTGCATCCGTATGGCCCATTAGCGATTTTAGCATGGTTTGTAATAAGTAACTACTTCAATCCTTGGCTGACTACACACTAAATTAATGCAATAAATAAAGGCTTAAATACTGGTTTGGTATCCATTTTCAATAATAAATCTGTGGTAAAACTACAGTCAGTCAACTTGTTCACCAAATCTATTGAAACGATAATATTATGCAGGCAACACATGTGTATACTTTAGTAGGGACCTAAACAAGTACCCTTCATACTAACTATCGGGTTCATTTGAAAACCAAGATTATACACATGCACTGATTTAAGTCCCAGTCAGACAGATTGGTGCATATTGCCCATGAGAGTCTTTTATACACAAGATATAAGCCAGTGGTAGAGAAAAGGTTCTGTTTAAACAGTGAGATTTGAGCCTTTGAAATTAACCAACTGCGGGTACACAGAGACTAAGGTACCTTAAACCGAACACGTTTTATACAAACGGGACGTACGTTCGTTCGTACGACGACTCGAAGAACATGAGAAGAAAAGTGACGACAAAAAAATGATGACACAGCTTCCCTCCCACTATATAGTTGGTGGGTTAGTTAGTACATGCAGTTCCCTTTTCCCTCCGTCAGTCAAAGACTACTGCAGAAACTTGTATGTGTGGACAGCATACAATAGATTTCAATAAGAATTATATATAAGGTGCAATAAGGAACCCTTATCATCATTCATTTATTAGAAGAGCTTTGTATTACCTCAGTCTACCGAAGGGATAAGAATAAAACTGAGAATGATGTATTTACAAATCATGATATATAATAGAGTGAAAGATTGAATAAAAACTTGTATGAGTCCTGCATATTCATGTAGAGGGTAGAAATATATTGGTTTGCACCCTGTATGTGAAATGCAATTCGGGTGAGCACACTGAAACTATGTTGTTAACTAGGTTTGGTGGATGGGTTCACATATTTGGGAACAAAGTTCCACAAAAGTCGCTAAACAGTTACAATAGTAAAACATTTTTGTTCATTTGTTTCCAAAATAACCTTGCAAATGGCGTACAAATCCCTCTAGTCAATAAATAGTTTCATTTCTTGTTTACGGCCAGACCTAAAAACACTAAATGTTCCATGACGAATCTCAAGGAAAAAAGCATTGAATGCAAAACTTGGTCAACCTTTTGTCCACAGAATTTCTGTCTGGATTTTTCTTCCCCTTTCATTACGCATTTGTGTTCCATTCTTACTTCTCCTTGTCCTATTCCAAGTAGCCTTTACAAGCTTTTGTGGATGCTCCATGGCAATGCATTATGCTTTTTGTCCCTCTCACATGGAAATGTGCTCTAAAACCTCTTTTGTCATCAGACTCCCCTATTGTCATCCTTTCCATGAACTGTTATGGACTCAAATCTCTTTTGCTTCTCAATAATACCTTTTGTGACCACTTTTTAAACAAGTACAATACCTGCAGTCACATGCATTCTTGCAGGTTGTGTCTAAAGCCTATGGGATTTGTGGAAAGGAAAAACATATCGACCACATAAGGTATCAAAGAGATCCATAATGTTATTATTGACTACGGGGAAAAAGGAAATGACACTCTCACTCATCATCTTCACTTCAGGTGGCCTTTAAGGACTTTTGGGAAGCAACCTTTAATCTCTGAATGGTACACTTGCTTCAGAATTTGTTTCAATTCGTAAGATTTGTGTGGTTCACTTGCTAGCAAAAAGATCTTATGAGAAATGTGTGTGCACCATAATTTTAAAATCCTACGCGATTTACAATTCTAATGAAATCTTGATAAAAATATCTCTATCAATATTTCAACAAGTTGTCAGCAAATGCTACTGTAAGGTAAGTAAGGATGAAAAAAATGCTCTCATCATAATAACTGGCTCTATGTATGTACACAAAAGTAAAGCATAACTAGTTAGCTACAACAGAATGAGAGTACAAGAGTGACCTTTGTATTTTCCTCTGACAATAATAATTATTCTTAGTCTTAAGACAAATATCACCCTTGTTCTTGCACATATGTAAAAGCTCATTATTTAAATGTAGGGATGAAAAAGATGAGCTTTTCAAGCTTCACACTGGGATTTAAAGACAGTGTAGACTCTACTATTAGCTCCCCAGATGAAAGCAAGTGTTGTACATAAGATTAAACCATGTAAACCTGTAAACGATATGAGAGAGAGAGAACTAGGTTTTACAATCGAAACCCGTCACACCCATGTGTGTACACTAACTAACTTGCCTTGGGAGACTTATCTGAGACACCAAATGGAACCATATTCTTCTCCCTCGGATTTTTAGCTGGTACTTACATATGCACATGAACTTTACATATGGATGCATGTGTGAACTCACAGATGAGAAGGTGGTTACAACTTGTTTCTAACTCTATTTTTTTCTGGACAAAAGGCTCATATTTCTTGGCTGCCTAAATTTACAGAAAAAAAGACACCACTGGGAGAAACTAAACTTACAACTACTGCATAGTAATAGTAACCAACTAAACTATGAAAAGAATTATTTATGATGACTGACTACAAAAATAAGTACTTACAGAGAAATGAAATCTGTGGATAATAATGCTCTTGTAATATGTCGTAAAAATCCCTGCTGTGTCTCAAAAACCATTATTATAGCCAAAGCAAGGGTGCCCCAAAATATGATCGTTTTCAACTTTTTCTCTATTCTTATAAAGCTTCCATTACTATTCCCTACCAACTTACACACAATGTTTACCCCTTGATGATTTGACTGGAATAAAAAAACATCACAGATCGTATTTATATGAAATGAATGAGAGGTCCACAAATCATGACGGGATACAATATTATTCATAATGATATGATGAATACATAATGGGAGAAAAAAATGGGAAGATGTGATACTAATAAGGAGCAGACGCTTTACACACGTCTCTCTCACTTGCTTTCATCTCATTGCATTATTGTGGCCACACCAAATAATAATAATCATAATGTAGAGTTGGATAAAAAAATATACGGGAACAAGTGTATACATTAAGAAAGGGAAATTTCCTATATGCTGACAATTCCCATTTCCAGTTCAACTGTCTTTATAGCTTTTTAAGACACTGGCTTTTACATCTCTTCAGTGAGTCTCATTTTTTGTACACATTTAACGTACGGTCAATATTGTAGGATAGTCTAATACTGACTTGAGCTCATTTGTTTGCAACTAAATTGGACTCTCCTTATTCACTTTTTTTCTTAAGTCCAAATGGTTACTTGCAGTTTGTTCAATGTAAAAGCATCGTGATAAGGGAGAGCCCTTCGGAGCTAACTAACCAACTATATTATTATTACTGTTTTTTTTATCCACGCACAAAAAAAGTGAGAGGGAGACTCCATGCAGTAGATTGTAGATGCGAGTTAGAGATGAGATGATGATGCAGCATCCCTTAGATTTTTTTGTGCATGCAACAAGTCTTTTAACTCACTTTTCGCTCTCCTACGCACTTTCATCACAGGAGGATACTTTATTATTGTTAACTTTTTTGTTCCATACGCATGCAAAGCAACTGGAGAAGCTGCATTTGTGTTTTCCATGCATCCTTGATTGAGTACAGTACTAACTATATAGTTAGTTAGTTGTATAAATCGGATGCTGGCAGGAATATAAGACTAGCGTTAGTCAGTTTACTGCAACTGTCTCATTAGATAGTATGGAGGATTGGAGGACTAAACTTAATGTATTCACGTAAGACTGTATGAGCTTGTCCGTCTTATTTTTCTTGTTTTCTTTCATTTTTTTTATCATGTCTGGTCTTGCTCACTCATATTGTGCTCGGACCATTGACCAGAGCCACTTAAAATCTACTTGTTTTTTGGGCTTATCATTTCATATTTTTTTGATAACAATAAGTTTTGTCTCCGGCTCTTACTTTTTTCCTACTAACAATAGTATAATGTGAGTTTTTACTCACTCTAACTCACTTACTAAAATTTATGCATGGTGGATGGACGGAAAAAATTGCTTCACTAGACTATCATCACGATCCATTGCATTTATAATCATGTTTTGAATTGGATTTTTTTACAAGCCTAGATTTATAGTAGCTTGGCAATATTTTGCGCTCAGATAAGTACAGCACATTAAATTATGGTGCTATAAAGGATTTGATGTAAACATCTTCTTGTAACTGGATGTCCTGGAGGCATCCAGTTACAATCATAAATCTACAACGGGGATGACTGGATAAAGTGAAAAATAAAAACAGGTAGCTAGCTGCCTAGCAAGTTTAATAATTCTGCTCCCACTTACTGTACTGTAAGCCTCTCTCATTTGAGCAGTAATAATATTGAAGCGTCCTTTTGCATGATGCACCTGTTAAACTTTCCCTTATTCAGTTTTTTTTTACCAAACTCAGTCAAGATAAGTTATACCCTTCACCAGCATTAAAAAACCACATTATTATCCATTTTAGTCTTTCCAGTGAATCAACCCTGCAAATAAATTTCTATTCTTACAGACAGCTAGTGTGTGACACCACTACTTAAAATTTTAACCGTGCCCGACCAAAAATAGACTTTAACGCACGCTGTGCCCAAGAAACCTGAAGATCACTGCATGCATAAATTGTCACGTAATTTGTGCGTGTACGCAACCAACTAGGATCACAATAAGTGTGACAAAAAAGTGCACAAAAACAATTATTATTATGTATGATCCATCATCATCAACTTGCTGCACCAAGTCATTACATAACCGTATCCAAGATGCAAATGCGCTAACTCTTTTTTTTCCTCTTCAAGATGCACAGTGCATACAAATTATACAGTAGTAGTGGTAGTTAGTAGTATTACTACAAACTTATGATGCCTGATGTTGCAATACATTTTTTTTCTTATCATCATCATTTAATTTTTGAACTTGAAAACCTCTGTGTACAAGTGTATACCGTAGGCATATTGGAAGAAATACGGTGTGTGCAATCATTATCCTGATTATTACTTCTTTGCATCTTCTTCCCCTTGCAGCGTATTCAATCTCGAACACTGCTATAACAAGTTAGCTGGAAACGTGAAGACACACACAGGTGGAAAAAAAGGGAAAGCTTCGTACGGAATAAATAATCAAGTGTAAACTTCTGCTACTCGTCTTGAGCAACTGGAAAACATGATGATGATGATGATGAGAAAAGTAACTTGCTCAGGTTCAACTTTTTTTTCTAACCAGTTGGCCATTGTTATTATTTTGTTTGCAAGTCAGTCAATAGATATAGTAGTTAGTTAGTTAGTAGAGCCTCACGCACTTTTATTTATGACTAGTATAGTTAATGTGTGTCTGGATGCATTTGCATTCATTTATCATACAAAAGTAGATAATGATTTTTTGTGCATGGGCCTTCTTTCTGTTGCTCTTTTTTTGATAACAACAAGTTATAGAAGTGACGGGGGATTCTGGTTAAGAAAAGGAGCTGTGAGATGTAGTTTACATTTGATGCTGATGCTGTACACGTGGCTTAGAAACTTGTATTGTTTCGTGTTATCGGCAATCCGTGCGTTCTTTCATTTGGGTTTTAGGATGGGATTGTGTTTAGATCGTAAAGTATTATATATGTCACCTGGAGTATGTCCGTATTTGTGTTTGTATGATAATTTTAGGAATGTGGAATCATTAAGGTGAACAGATCAGGCCAGGCAGGAAATTTTTTTTTATAGATTAACCCCGTAAATTTTAAATAGCATAATGTATCCTCTGACTTGAACTTACTACATAAATTATAGACCACAGAATGCTTTGAAATATGAATTCCATATGTTATTGCATTTCTTGCTTTTACTAATGAAAATGTTAAAAGCACTGTCTGACTGGATATAAAACAAAGAGCCAAATATGGATCATCTATTTTGTGACAATTTGAAATGTCTACAGAATGAGTTAGATAATGTATTTTGACATAATGTACCCATTATCTGGAGAATACACATTAGTCGCTTCATTTCTTTTGTTAGGGAAGTGAATGCTTTACATTGTGCGTCTGCATTATATATTAGTGAATGCGAGAGGATTCATATTTCAAACCAAATTGCATGTTGTGTACACGATAATGCAGTATGTGGAATGGCAAATATATGAGCACAATCATGACACGACTAATATAATGTATGGCAACTAATGGTTTGTCGAATGTAATAAAGTAATTAGGGTTTCATAAGACATACATTTTTGAGACTTGAGTGACTTACGATGATAAGGTCAAAATTCAACATTCAATGTACTGGATGTTGACGGCAATGTCGCACTTTATCGTTATGATGCGTTTAAAAACACTCTCGTTACCCAAAATGACATAAGTATAAAATATATTGTAGCACATATAATGTAAGCGTGGGGAGCAAGACAACATCATCGTGACGTTGACTCAAGCATTGAATATCACTTAATTTTCCAATGAAATGAATCATACTGTGAGCCAAAAATGTTTATACTTTAACGACGTGATATGTACATTAGGTTGATTGTAAAATGAGTTTTTTAAGCAGGGCAGTAACTGAAGCGACATTTTTATTTTTATTGATCAATGAAGTAACACGAAGCTTCAAATAAGTAATGCGTTACTTGCATTCAGCTATTCAGCATGCGATACGTAAATGTAAAGCAAAGGATATGTATGTAATATATAGCTTGATGTATAATTGTCATACTAATCTGTTTACGCAAATAAATACTATTGAGAAAAACAGAAGTGTCGTCTTTCCATTGATCTGATTTGTATCCAGCAACATCACATCAATAATATTACATCGCATTTTTTCAATACATCAATCATTGACAAACCTTCAACTCTTTGAATTACTGAATGCTGATAGTTTGCATGCTGAAAAAAAAGATATGAGATTTTGTTTCATCTAACAATATGTTCCTAGATTTTGATAACTTACTACAGCTCTGCCACTATCATCTACAGGAAAAGAAATCCAAGAAATGGATAAACTTAAAATTCTAATCCAGTAGCAAATCGTAGTATCGTAGTAGTAAATCTTTAGTCGAAATTTACTTTAAAGAAATTCGGCGATGGAATTGCTGAGCAAATTAAGACAATTGATCGCGCACAGTAAAAAAATATGGCGACGGAATTCATCTTCGTCTTCCTGTAACTTATTACATACCTATTTCAATGGTACTTCCATGCATGTGTACAGGGCAAAAAAGAGCGCGATCTCAACTTCTTGCCTCTCTTCTTTCTTTTGACAACAAAACAATACAAATCGTGGGATCGTGGCTAGTCTTGCAAAACATGTGAAACCTACTGACTGAGTTTTAGTTTGTAGTTAATTTAATTATTTACTTAACTGGCTTAATTCAACCCTTGATTAGTGCAGTCTACAAGTAAAAAGCGTGGAACAAGTTGACAGTATTTGTGGAAGATATAGTCTACAGCCAGTAGTGCGTATCAGTATCAGTTGAAATTAGCATGAGACTTTGAGGATATTTCAGCTCAGAATCTGATGGTCTTTCATATCGTGCAAACATGGTGTACCAAAACTTTAGGAAAAATAAACAAGGACAAGGAGGCAAAAAAGATGCATTCTCAAACCGTGGAAACAGTTTCGGTAAAGGCGCCGCTGGCTCTTCAGAAAAAAGTGGATCTGCAAATGTCGGGTAAACTTACCTATTGAAAAGTAAAATTAATTTCATTAAATTTGGTAATGGAATAGTAAAACTAATGACCGTTTTTATGGAACTTCAGAGAAGACAGTTCTTCAGAAGCTCGTATGTTACAGTCGCTCGAGAATGACTCAGTTGACGCCAAATACGGATTCGACCGAGTTAAAGATGGAATGTGTCGCACCGGATGGCTTCTCAATGTCCATCCCGTATGTCCTTTGGATTTGCGAATTTTAGGATTTGATTTTACAAGTGTACATTGTTGAAATAACTATCCATATTTTCTTCACAGAATGAAGTCCTGAATGAGGACAAACGATTGATCAGTGCTGTGGACTACTATTTTATTGAAGAAGATGGGACGCGTTTTAAAGCAACATTGGCCTATCGGCCGTACTTTTATATTCTTCCTAGAGCAGGTGCATTATAATTTTATAAGAAACAGTTTTAATCAACAGTTTGGAAAATGTAAAGTGATGAAAAATTCTATTTTTTAGGCTGTGAGAAAGAGGTAGACTTGTTTTTACAAAAGAAATTCGGAGGCTATCTTGCATCAACGGAGGTTGTCTCTAAGGAGGATTTAGAATTGGTAGGTTTTGCGTATATCTGAAAACAATTTTTTTTGCTGTAGTATGGATTTGCTGAATTTGTTTTTTAATACTTTTACAGCCTAATCATTTAGTTGGCTTAAAACGCAAATTCTTGAAACTATCTTTCCTAAATATAAATGACTTGATGCGGGTACGAAAAGATATTCTTCCAGCTGTGAGAAAAAATCGAGAACGAGAAAAGTCCAACACAGTGTATTCAGAAATGCTGAAGCAAAGTTATATGGGGGAAATGATGCATGATTTGGATTTCAAAAAGGGAATTACAAATCACCTGGAAAATATAGTTGATATTAGGTATGCATGATTAAATTTGAAAAAAAACTAGCTTACTGTTTTGAATATACTGGGTTCTTTTTTTTACATGTTGGTCTGGATCGATTGATATCAATTATTTTTCAGAGAATACGATGTGCCGTATCATGTGCGAGTTTCGATTGACAACAAAATCTTTGTCGGACTCTGGTACAAAGTGAAGTCTATCCTAGGGGATCACTATCATCCAATTATTGAGCGACGAATGGATATGATAGAAAACCCTGACTGTATTGTGCTTGCCTTTGATATCGAAACTACAAAACTTCCTTTAAAATTTCCAGACTCTTCATTTGATCAAATCATGATGATTTCGTACATGATAGATGGACAGGTAAAAACTGCTTATTTCATGTTTTTCGCCTTGGCGTAGTGGCTTACCTGTGAGCTAGTTTAAAACAGTTTGGACGGACTTTATTTTCAGGGATTTTTGATCACGAATCGTGAAATTGTGTCATCCGACGTGGATGATTTTGAATACACTCCAAAACCGGAGTTTGAAGGAATGTTCACCATTTTTAATGAGCCAAATGAGAAAGCACTGATTCAAAAGTTTTTCGATCATATTCTTGATGTTAAGCCTTATGTATTTGCCTCGTACAATGGCGATTTCTTCGATTGGCCTTTCATCGAAGCTCGTGCTACTTTTCATGAACTTGACATGAAAAAAGAAATTGGATGGTCTGCTAACAAAGAGGGAGTCTATTGCTGTCGTCCATGTATCCATATGGATTGTTTAAAGTAAGACTTTAATCCAAAACAAATTAAACAATCTCTTAGAATGTCTACCTCCCACCACCTAACACTACAACTATTCCAATGACTGACTATTTTAATCATTAGTTGGGTCAGAAGAGATTCATATTTGCCTGTTGGATCGCAAAACTTAAAGGCTGTCGCCAAAGCTAAATTGAGATATAATCCAGTGGAGTTGGATCCAGAAGATATGTGTCGTATGGCAGCCGAACAACCCCAAGTGTTGTCAAATTACTCCGTTTCTGATGCTGTGGCCACTTACTACTTGTACATGAAATATGTCCACCCCTTTATTTTTGCTTTGTGTACCATTATTCCATGGGAAGGAGATGAGGTACATCAAATTAGCATTTTCATCAGTTTAATCAATGCTTTATCTTAAATTAATGAAAAATGCCTTAATGACATATTAGGTTCTACGTAAAGGATCGGGAACTTTATGTGAAACACTTCTCATGGTCGAAGCCTACCATGCTAACATTGTATTTCCAAATAAACAAGAAACAGTACTGAACAAAATGACAGAAGATGGGCATGTTTTAGACGAAGAAACTTATGTAGGCGGTCACGTAGAAGCTTTGGAATCTGGAGTTTTTCGGTCTAACATTCCTTGCAGGTTCAAATTGGTAAAAACATTATAAGGGTCTACTGCTATAAAATTGCATACAAATCGTATCTACCTGAACTAATGAAAATAATATTCTATGTATTAGACACCAGAAATGTTCACGAAATTGATCGACAATGTGGACAAAACGTTGCGGCATGCAATTGAAGTGGAGGAAAAAGTGGATCTCAAAGAAGTAGTTAACTTTGAAGATGTGTCTGCAAGAATAAAAAACATATTAGGAGAGTTACGAGACAATCCTATTCGAAATGAACTTCCTGTGATTTACCATTTGGATGTAGGAGCTATGTATCCAAATATTATTTTAACAAATCGGCTTCAACCTTCTGCTATGGTAGACGAATCTGTGTGTGCTGCATGTGATTTTAATAAACCTGAAGCTAAATGCCAACGAAGTATGGAGTGGACTTGGCGTGGAGAAATTAGTGAGTTTGATTTCAGTACAATACTTACGATGGAAATGAATACAAAGTTGGCAAGAAGTTTTTCATTTATTTTTTGCAGTGCCTGCATCACGGAGTGAGTTCCAAAGAATCCAGCAGCAGCTTGAAACAGAAAAATTCCCTTCCCTATTTCCTGGGGGAGCTCCTCGAGCATTTCATGAGTTATCCAAAGAAGAGCGAGCCCAATGTGAAAAGAAACGGCTGTCTGACTACTCTCGCAAAGCGTATAAGAAAACTCATGTGACTCGGATCGAAGTAAAAGAACAAACTGTTTGTCAAAGGGAGAATTCTTTTTATGTGGACACTGTGCGGGCATTTCGAGATCGGAGATATGAGTACAAAGCTTTGAATAAGCAGGCCAAAAAGGCTGTGGCTGACGCTATCTCTAGTGGAGATGCGTCGGAAATTAAATCAGCCAGAAATCGGGAAGTCGTTTATGATTCTCTTCAATTGGCTCACAAATGCATTCTCAATTCCTTTTATGGATATGTCATGAGGAGAGGGTTAGTTGAAATTACTTCTTTTCTTCTAATGCAAATTAATACTTGGCAGTAAAAGACAATCTTGTAAATACATTTGTGTAGGGCTCGCTGGCACAGTATGGAGATGGCAGGTATTGTGTGCCATACAGGAGGCAACATCATCCGAAAAGCAAGAGAAATTATTGAACAAGTAGGAAGACCTCTGGAGTTGGATACGGACGGTATTTGGTGCATTTTGCCGTCATCTTTTCCCGAAAACTTTGATATCATTACGAAACTACCCAAGAAACCGAAACTAAGTGTTTCTTTCCCAAATGCTGTCTTAAATCTTATGGTCAAGGTGAAAAGTAGATGCTAAAAATTATTGGTTGATTTTTATTTTCATGCAGTTTGTGCTAAGCTTAACTAATTTTTCCATTTTTTATTCAGGACGAGTTCACGAATGATCAATATCACGAATTGGTGGACCCTACAAATCTTGGATACGAAGTTAGGGAAGAAAATTCCATCTTCTTTGAAGTTGATGGACCATACCTTGCGATGATTTTACCTGCGTCTAAAGAAGAAGGGAAAAAGTTGAAGAAACGTTATGCTGTGTTCAATGAAGACGGAAGTTTGGCTGAGTTGAAAGGGTAAAGAGATTTGTCTAATTAGCTAACTAACTGTGCTGTTTTGAATTTTTAGACATGCTTATGATTTCGTTGTATATGTTCCAGATTCGAAGTGAAACGACGAGGAGAGTTAGCTCTTATTAAGAACTTCCAGTCTTCAGTTTTCGACGCCTTTCTCAAAGGAGACACACTTGAAAGCTGTTACAGTGCGGTCGCTAAAGTAGCTGACTATTGGTTGGATGTTTTATTCACAAAAGCTGTAGATATGCCAGATACAGAACTTTTTGAACTCATCTCAGAAAATAGGAGCATGAGTAGAAAACTTGAAGACTATGGTAGTCAAAAATCCACTTCCATTAGTACAGCTAAAAGATTAGCTGAGTTTTTAGGGGATCAAATGGTCAAAGATGCTGGTCTTAGTTGTCGGTTTGTTATTTCTCGGAAACCTGATGGTGCTCCTGTGACTGAAAGGTAAATTAATTTTTACGTAAACTTACTGTACACTGTAATGAAGTAATTTAAAATATTTCGATTGGTTTGCAGAGCAATCCCACTTGCCATCTTCCATGCAGAACCCACGGTTAAAAGACATTACCTTAAACGGTGGTTGAAAGACAATTCCATAGTGAATTTCGACATTCGAGCTCTCCTAGATTGGGATTACTATATTGAGCGTTTAGGAGGAACCATTCAAAAGATTGTTACAATACCTGCAGCTCTGCAAGGAATTCCAAATCCTGTACCCAGGGTAGCCCATCCAGATTGGCTTCACAAAAGAATGTTGGAGAAGAATGATGTACTCAAACAGCGGAAAATTACTGAGATTTTCAAAGCAGTTCCAATTCAGCCACCTTCTCCTAGAGACATTGGTGATCTTGAAGACATTGGAAATACCGGCATAGATAGAGGACGAGGCCCCAAGAATAAGATTGTGATCAATAAAAGAGGCAAAAGACAACGATCTCCAGATATCGATTTGTCTCGTCATTGGAAAGAAGTTTTTGGTCCTGCTCCAGAAATGGGACATGATTATGTACGAAATGGTTTTACAAAGCTTTTTCCAGTCATTTTGTAAATGACTTCATGATAATAAATATTTTTCGCTTGGTTTTCCACTGTAGGACTCTATCGATGATTGGTTACTCTTTCACAAGAAAAAATGGGAATACCAAAGAAAGCAAAGGCAAGAACGTCAAAAACGAGCTAGATTTGATGGAACTGGTACGGATGATGGACTGAGTCAGTACGCTGTTGCCAATAATAATGCGAGTACAGCGCGTAAAGGGGGACCAGTTACTTTGGGAGGGTTCTTGAGAAGAGCTCAACAGATTTTGATTGAATCTCCGTGGCAAATCTTGCAAATTATTGAAACGAATCAACCAGGGGAGTTCAAATTATGGGCTCTTGTAGGTACCGAGCTTCACCAAATTCGGTTGATTGTTCCAAGGATTTTCTACTTGAATTCTAAAGAGCCTAAACCTATTGAAGATGGAGGCCATTTCCGCAAAATTAATAAATTACTTCCCAGATCTCATCAAGCCCAACATTTATATGAATACTCTATCCCTGAAGACTTGTTCAAGCAAGCTAGCAAGTGAGTTGACATGTGATTATGAATTTCATGACTGTGTCCTGTATGGATTCTCATTGTACGTGAACATAATCACTTTTTTCCTATTCATAGAGATATTATTCAAGACTTGGCTACACCAACAGTAGAAGGCATATATGAAACTCAAGTGCCTTTAGATTTCCGTGCACTGACTATGTTGGGTTCTGTATGTGGGGTAGATCGTCAAGCGGCTCGAAAAATGAAAGAAATAGGAGATACTTATGAACTCAATCAGCTCAATTTTAAAAGCATCACTCCAGAGTTTCCTTATATGGATTTATCTGTTGTAAAACACATCTTTTTGTATCATCACAAATCAGGAAATAAGTCCATGATCGGGATATTCTTTCCTATGAACAACAAGGCTTCCGTTTTTGCTGTGGATACTGTTCGCACAAATCAAATGCCCAATTTGTCAAATATGTACAAGACTGCACGGACTGATAGGTAACGCCACCACTTTACGCCATATTGAAATCACATTTCTCCACATGTAACATATTTATACTGTTTACTGTTTTGCCAGGCTAAATAAAGACGAAGGGGAAGAAAATTTGCCTGGTGCAGATATTGTATTCGATGTTCGGATTGAAACCGATATGCGTGCAGTCCATGTTCGGCTTCAAAGACTGCTCCAAAGCTACAAGGATGAAAAACGGGGTCCTACTGTCGTCGCTCTGCAGTCTCAAATCGGTAAAACATTATACTTGCTTAACAAGTGTTATCATGCATCACTCTAAAAAGTTACGTCAAATCCCATGGATTTTTGATTCAGACTATTCCATGTGGACAACGGCTGTTCCAGTGCTTGGAGACTTCCCCGTAGTCCCAATCCATGTGATCGACTTCGACAACTTATATCACGTACTGGATTGGCAACGAATAGGTAGTCGTATGATGATTCGCCATTTCCTTCGTATAAAAACAGTGTTGCAAGCTGCTATTACACAGAGTCGCTATTTTCAAGTACCTATCGGGAACATTCCTGCGGATTCCACATTATTTGGTTGTGATATTTTTTATGCGCGTCATTTAATCAGGCAAAATTATGTATTGTGGTGTTCTCCAACGGAAAGACCAGATTTAGGAGGGAAAGAGGCTGATGACAACAGGTAAAAAAATATTACAACTAACTGACTGCATTTCATTTGAGGAAAATTGTATTGCGAAACGCGAATGTTATATTTTCATATTAGATTGATGACAGAATTTGACGAACACAATAGTGTAGTGATAAACCAAGCCGGCTGCTACCAAACTGTATGCGTAGAATTGGAATTGGATGGATTGGCTGTAAATACTTTACTACAAGCACACCATGTTCATGATATTGAGGGGACAACGGCTACTGTAGCTTTTGATACGTTACCCCAAGCATCATTGGAAGAAATGATGGGAAATACGCCAGCACCTTCTCTGGCAAGTTATGACGAAACGGCTTTGTGCAGTGGAGCTTTCCGAGTTCTTCGATCTATGGTGTCAGCTTGGCTCAGGGACGTTTCTGTTCATCGGAATGTTATGGCTGATTATCAATTGATAAATTTTTATCGGTTTGTTAAAAAAATTGTTCTATTTAAAGACTTTTGTTGCACAATTTTGCAATTTTTAAATAATACTTTTTTCTTGTTTGCTATGCAGATGGCTGCGGTCTCCACATTCTTTACTGTATGATCCAGCTTTAAGAAAAACTTTGAATAATTTAATGAAAAAGCTTTTTATCCAGGTATGAATGTAGGTATAGTTAGTCGTAGTCTTATAGTGTCACAGTGTAGTGGTTTTTTTAGTAGCTGTAACTTTCAACTTCAATTTCAGTTAGTAGCAGAGTTCATGAGATTGGGAGCCATCGTTGTCTATGCAGATTTCAGCCGGATAGTATTATGCACCAAAAAGAGTCGTACGGTTGATGCATTAGCATATGTAGAATTCATCACAGCTTCGATAAGAAATCGGGAACTGTTTCACAGTATTGACATCAAGATTGGGGAATGTTGGGAACTTCTTATGTGGTTAGATCCCGTAAGTGTTAAATAAATGACTATCCGAAATGCGATGTAAACCTAACTGCGTTTAAAGAGTTGGACTAAATTCGTGAATTTAGGCAAACTACGGAGGGATTTTGGGAAAGAGTAAAAATGGCGATACAACTTCAATGTTGTCAACTATGAATAAAACTAAAACCCCAAAGGCGAAGAAAAAGAAGGCACCAAGGAAAAGCAGCGACAGCGAAGAAAGCGCGGAGGAGGAGGAATCTGAGAGTGAGTTGGAAGAAATGACCCTTAGTGATGACGAAAATGAGGTAGGATATTTGTTAACCTTTTATGAAGTACTCCTCACGCGGTTGGGTTTGAGCCTCAGTCAGACCGAACCAAACGAAAATTGTTAGTTCAGTTGGAGCTGTCCGACCGAACCGGACCAAGACGGTCCGGTTGGTATGGCTCGTCCTGAAACCGAACCGATTTTTTGGCTCATGACTTGGTTAATATAAATCTTAAACCAAACCAAATCATTGACTCATAGAAATTGTACTGAATTTTACCCAAAAAAAATTTTGCACTTCATCTAATTTCTCAAAAAACTACACACTACACTAGATTTAAACACAAACGAGCGGTACATTAAAAGAACCCCATTTTTATTGAGGAGTAGAAAATTCTATGAAAGATAGACTGCTTGCATCAAGGAAAAGTTATTTTAACTTGAGGATATTTTATTCAGCCGGAGTTGGATATGCACTGGGCTCTACTACAATATCTACCTGATGTTGCCAATTGTAAAACCAATTTCACCACTACCGTAGCCAGTTACATTTCCGCAATTCATAAGAAGCTGAAATCAGAAGTAGATGGAATAGTACCTGGGGAAACTCCTGTACGGAAAAGAACAAGCACTCAAACTCCTCGAAGAAAAGGCAACAATCCTGCTATACAAAGCACTGTTGCTTTTTCCAAAGAATTGGTTTCGGGCGAATTATCCCAGCTTTTGTTTGCGTAAGCTATTTAATTTAATTATTTAATTCATACTAGCCTATCTTTGCTTTCGTTTTGAAATGTGTATCCCTCTAATTTCCCGACTTTCATTCATATAGACTGGTCCAGCAAATTGACAAAAAATATCCAATGAAAATACCTCCTTCGCTAAGTGGCGTAGAAATGACATTTAGAGCTATACAAGCCCCTGTCCAAAAGCCTGCGTTAGAATTCATAAAATCTATTCATCGGGTGAGCAATTACATATTCGACGAAAAAAGCTAGCTCTAGCAGGAAAAAAACGCGGTCTAGAATTCCTCATAACTGTATAAAATTGCAGGTTTTGTCTTTGGATGCAAATGTGGAAGAAGAAGTTGAAAAATTACGAAGAAATCTATTGACTTTAGCTGGGGTGGGCGAATTCAGTCCAGAAGCTAAATGGGTGGATCCATGTCAGTCGATTATACTCCCAGAAGTCATTTGTAAGGTTTGTAACCAGTGCAGGGATATTGATTTGTGTAAAGATCCGCATCTCACGACAGAAAATGACTTGTAAGAACCATTAAAAATTTCATTGATGCAAATTATTCGCAGTAAGCATCGAGAGGAATAATAAATTACTAAATTTGATGATGTTTTTTAGACCTGTATGGATGTGCCCATCATGTAAAACTAGCTACGAGACGGCAGAAATTGAGCAAAATTTAGTTGATATTGTGAACCGAAAAATGATGGCTTATGTTTTACAAGATTTGCAATGCCTGAAGTGTCAGCAGGTAATGTTTCCATTTCTTTAAAGCCAACTAACTACCTAACTAAATAAAATCGAAGTATTACGGAATCTAACGATTTTTTTCATTCTAATTCAGATTAAGCAAGATAACATGATGATGTACTGCAAATGTGCTGGCGAGTTTAAAACACTGATTGACGTGAATCAAAATGAAGCTAAGTTAAGAGCCTTTAAAGAAATCGCAACACATTTTGGAATGCCGCTATTGCTTCAAAATGTGGATTGGATTTTAAAAATGAATGTTCAGTCGCCTCCAGTAATTAAATAGTTAGTGAATGATGGTTGATGTCCGCATGAAGATGTTGTCACAGGACGCTGTACTGTATACCATAATAGGGTTTCCATTTTGTACATCTTAATTGAGTCTATCTTGTTTTTAATATGTATTTAAATAATAAAACTTCTTCGTTTTATCATATTTTTAACTCAAGATGTGTGTATTGAATGGCTGTTATTCACGACCAAAATTACAGAGTTATATTTTTGTAACAACGGGTCTATTATTTTGACTTGAGTGTGTGGTGAAATAACTACCTAGCTTTACGATTCATATTTTACACGTACATTCGAAAGGAGAAGTGGCAGCAGCTAACCACAGTTTCATTATATTACATGACTAAACATCTGCGTTGGATCTTGATTTAAAGGTACTTATTTTTATGTGGATTTTACAGAGATTGGGTCCAATGGAGGATCTGTAATATAACAAAGCCAATTTAGGCCCTCTCGCTGATCGCTCTTATGCATCTCCACAAGCTTTTAAAAAAATATAAAGCTCTTACCTTCGAATTTGAAAGATGGAAACTTCGTCATGTCGACTCCAGCACCACCTCCAAACATTTTAGCGACACGCTCTAATTCCATTTTTAATTGGGCTTGAATTTCAGGTGAAGCATCGACCAATTTACCAGGAGATGCCCTGCAAGCAGAGAAATTATCGTTTCAGAAGTAGTTTCTTCGGCACATAAAATAACAGTTCGAAAACGGTAAATTCCGAAAGCTGTACTTACTTGCTCTTTTGATCATATTCACGAAGTTTTTGGACAAAAAGTTTCTGAATAGGGTCAGTTGCTTGCCCTTGTGCAACTACGGCAGTAATGCCAAAGTTGCGTCTAAAGATTTTGGACACGGCCAAGGTATTTCGTGGGACGATATTCATTTCGATTCAAACTAAAACAAATCCGTTAAATTTATATTTATTCGAAATTCCAATTTCGAAAACCGAAAATTTCCAGACAAGTTCTAAACCAGAAGGATTTGAATTTCCCACATTTATTCTGATATGTTGGGATAGTATAATCATGTGTACGCAGATGGCGACACAAAATTATGATTGTGGGTTATGGCTTGGCCGGTTGGCCTACTGAAATGACATTCGCCATTTTGTTTTACTTGGATTGAAAAACTTTTGCCTTATCAAATAAAAAACTACTTATTTTTTTAAACGAGCCATGCAATTTAGAGTAATAAATGCGTGTTTTATCGATTTTTAACTCATTGGGTGAATGAATCGTTTGTTATCGGAAAGCCGTCGACAAATATGAAAATTACATAAAGTTACGTAAAGCTAAAGCACAGAAGTATTCCTTATAAGGTAACATGAATTTTTATTGGACCATTAATTTATCATGATGCACTGTCAATCTCAACAGCAGTAATGTAGTTACAGCAAGTTATTGGTTATTATTATTAAAAAAGCCAGGGGTCAAGCAGTGAATAATATTCTAGGAATAGTATTGTGAACTCACAAATTGATAATATCTGTCAGATTGAATTATCGGACGAAATAAAATCTCAAAAATAAACTCATCTGTCACTGATTTACTGGCAAACATCATTTTGGCACACACACACCTTAGATATAATTTTATTCGATGCACTTGCGTATATTTGTTGTGGCTGATCTTTTTTCTTATCATTTCATTGATGGAAAGTTTGCTTACCTCCATGTTGTTAAACTGCAAATGCACAGTTTGCATAAAGCGGTTAATTCATATTAGTTTTTCATCATAGTAATGCAATAGTGCAGGCTGTACTAACTTAGCTGCTTAAATATGATCCCTCGTTTATTTATTCAAGCATATTATCATTAAATCCTTTGTTTAAGTAACATTTGCGCCATAACGCTATCTTAATTTTCTGTTTAATATTCCAAAAAACCGACTCTTGAATGAATACTTTTTTCCAAACTACAATTAGCTAGTCCGCATTAAATAATAAAACCACACTCAGAATGCGATGAATGACATTTTAATAACATTTAGCTATTGTCGTTTCCATCCGACTTGAAGGAATAAGAATGCTGTCCATATGCCTTTTGCAAAATCGATAGCATGAGATTACTTTAGTTGTAGATGATAGCATGTCTATTCTATAGGTACAAAATTTTCGAAACCAAAAACATGGTGGTAAATTCTTTCAAATAACTATTTATTTTTTCGCACAAGCATGTATACTCCCCTTGTGTATTTATCTGAAAAATATATGCGGCCATGGATTTACCTTTTCTTCAAATTGTATCTAGTTTGCGCATCCCGAACACTAGTGGAAAGAAATGAGCTCATCACAATTGCACATATACGAACCTATTCAAAGTTGACAGCCTTTTATCAGTCTAACTAACTTTAAAGTACCACACTGCATAATATACTGTCTGACACCACGACAAAAAGTTGAGCCATGGATGCGCATAAGCCCATTAAATCTACATTAACTCTTGCTGGAGAAACAATTTTTCGCTTATCAGTTGATTCTTGTGCTCCTTTGCCCAACCAAATAGCAAACACACGTACCCACTACCCACTGACTACTACTACTGCGATAAATGATACCTTGTTTTCTCTTGCTTGCTTAGGTTACAACAAAACCATAAATATCAACAGTCATATTGTATCGTGCGTGATATATTTGCAGTATATCCAATTGGAATAAAATGTGTGTGCTCTCTTTTTCTCTAACCACTATCCATCCATAATTGGTCGAAAAATGTAGTCTTCACTTCACCTGTGATTTAAAAACCTGCGCTTAATAATTTTCCCAGTGTAATAAAAACAGTTTCAAGTGCCTGCTAACTCTTATCTGAGGATTTTGCCTTCCAAATAAAAATTTCTGACATGAAGCATGCTCAGGTAATAACTAGCTCGTCTTTTTTACATTATTTGCCAACCTTTTATGAGAATATACGTCTTTGGTACCAAGAAAAGTGTCATGACCAAGCAAATAGTCTGTGACACTGTTTAATTAGAGACGGAATAGAGTAATTTGCTTATTTGTCAAAGCAAGGAGTGAGCTAAGCACATTCTGTGTGCTATATGAGGCGACAAATGAAACTTTATGAATGAACTGCTGCTGAAATATCTAATGCTATGTAATGTGTCATCATAGTGTGTTCATATGTTTACTTTGGAGTAAATGTGTTTGCATTCTGGTTAAGAGTGTCAGTGAGTTAAGATTTTTACAGTCATTCGTTTCAATTGAAACTTGCATTAGCTCATTTGGTATGTTAACATGGCAAAAAATCACAAGAGACTGTACTCAACCAATCCAAGGGTTCAAAGTACTCAATTGTTTCATTTCAGTTTCACTTGCTTCAAAGTAAATATAGATTTACTAATGCAATGCCTGTAAATAACTTTGCTCGTTTTACGCTATTTTTCCTTTTCAGATTGTCGGGATACATTTTTGAAAAAATAGGCATTTTGCATCCCTTTAGGTTAATTTTGCAATAGCCGAATGGTGTACAAGGCTCATTACTGTGCCTTTATAGTTTAGTGTATACGCTCTATCACAAAAAGCCAGCAGGTGTATTGAAAGGGGGCTTCACTTATTGAGTTCATCAACCGACCTGATTCTCATTTATTATTAGAGATCATATAAACGCTCCCAACTAGACTTCACAACCTTACACACATTGTATTGCTCCCGATTTTATTTTTACCTTGAAAACGGAACCTATAAACAGCCTGTCGGAACAACAAGTACTTTAAATGCAGTAAAGGAACCCCAAAAGGAGATTGACTCACACAGTCTCGCTAGCCATCTGCTGTCCATACACATCTACAATCTGGCTCATCTTTACAAACTCCCAAGGACCACTAGCATACACCTTAAACTGGAAATTTGTTTCCCCCAGTCCTCCTATTTTGTCTTTAACATACAGTACATTGGCCATGTAAATCTACAACCGTATATTCCCTCTTTGTATACCATCATAGGAAAAACTATACGCAGTAGTTAGTTACAATGGGCATAGCATATGAGTAGAAAAACTAACCCTTGTGTATCCCTCAAGTGTCTCCTTTCATTTGCTTCCCATAGGTTTCCCACGATATTGAATTTTTGATTTCTTCAGCTTCTTCCTACACATCTTGGCTCATTCATCCTTGCTCATGTGAAAACCGAACATACGCATTCATTCATTCACCCACATGTTCCTACGATATACGGAAACCTGAGACCCGTTTTACACGTTACACACATCATATGCGTTAGCTGACTATAGGATCCAACTTACAAACTAACTATAGTAGTAACTCACTGAGTAGTTTAAAGTCTGGCTGGACAATAATTGTGCAACTAACAACCTGTTCCTAATTTTTATTTTTGCTATAATCTTTTCTTCTGGAATTAATTATTGCATCAGGATTTATAGCTGGTAACCCACAGATAACTGATTTAGCTTGACCCTTTGGATACAAAAAAGTGGTCCAGTCAGTGATTTTGAAACTATAGAAGCGTTTTTTTAATCTTCCCACAGGATGTGCATGTGAGCGTGTATGTCAAATAAGTAGACCTTGCAGTAGCACGCAATCCCATGATGTACCTTATAAAGTACAGGAGAAATGATAATGACACACTAACAAGAAAAATATACGTGCAAGTAAACTCAAGGGCTCACTCACACATACGAATGAATGGGAGGAACGATAATGATAAGGAATGTTCAAATGAATGAACGTTAGCTATGGAGTGGAGTTAAAAGTGATGGTTCCTGCGTATTCCGATGAATTGACTGACTGACTTTTTGTCAAACTCACTTTACCTTACTACTACTAGTTCTTATGCAAAGTACCAAGGGAAAGAATGAAATCGAAGGCATGACGGGCGACAAAATCCTCCTTTTTCATTTCCGTTTCCGATTCTTTTTTATATGAATCCCTCTTAAATCACTTTTGACGTGCGGCATACTGTATTGAATCCCATATTGTCTTTCTTTGTCTCATTTAATTAACCATACGCAAATGAATTGCGGATTCCCGTCACGGTCACAAGTCCATATGCAGTAAAACAACTTTTTGCTTTCTTTGTGTGCGATATTTCACTCTTTAGTAAGTCAGAGAGATCCCTTTTCCTTTCTAATTTATCTGATTTTAAAGAAAAAGTGATAAAAAACTAGCAATTGTCTTGTTTTTTATCACAAAATCTTGTTGGAACAACCATTGTGTTGACATCTAAAGATAAAATTTAGTCATTAACAGTATGGTCCAGCAATAACTTACATTGCACACCGAGAGTAAATGTATTTCTGCAGGAGCTATCTCTTTTTTACACCTTCTTGTCGGCCCAATTTACTGGACATGTTCATTTATTATTGTTGAAAGCGTAGTAAGCTGTAATAGTTCGTTACTTATAGTTAGCTAGTAACAACA
>Ga0210040_10002516_pt1 | contig 25747 bp, 25 predicted proteins | sample CryGeyCG12114_NA_FD_185462 | JGI IMG/M metagenome (GOLD analysis project Ga0210040, IMG submission 185462) | Groundwater microbial communities from aquifer - Crystal Geyser CG19_WC_8/21/14_NA (SPAdes) (version 2) | ecosystem: Environmental > Aquatic > Deep subsurface > Groundwater | place: USA... | reverse complement strand
CTAGCACTACCTGGGCGATTTGGTTGAGCGTGTTTTGACGATGTGCGACGCTACCTTGTGGAGGTGACGTCGATGACGAGCATCGCTGGTGGTGGAGCGGATCTGGATCGCTGGCTGGCACCGTTCCTGGAGGTGATGGGGCGAAAGACCCGCCGCACCTGGGCGCCCCTCTACCTGCGTGGCCTGCTCGGGCCCGGCGAGCGCAAGAGCCTGCAGCCGATGGCAGCCCGCCTGGGGCTGGGTGGGCATGACCAGCTGCAGCACTTCATCGCCAGCCCGGTCTGGGACGATGCGCCGCTATGGTCGGTGCTGGCACAGCAGGCGGACAAGCTGGTGGGTGGCCCGCAGGCCTGGCTGGTGATCGACGACACGGCGCTGCCCAAGAAGGGCACGATGTCGGTCGGCGTGCTGCCGCAGTACTGCGGTCAGCTGGGCAAGAAGGCCAACTGCCAGTCGCTGGTCTCGCTCACCCTGGCGCAGGGCGAGGTGCCCGTCCCGATCGGCCTGCGGCTGTTCCTGCCGGAGAAGTGGACCAGCGACCCGTCGCGCTGTGCCCGGGCGGGCGTGCCGGAGGCGGCCATGGCGCCGCGAGCCAAGGGCGAGATCGCGCTCGGCGAGCTGGACCGGCTAACAGCGACGGGCGTGCGGTTCGGCATGGTGCTGGCGGACGCGGGCTACGGCGCGAGTGCCGCATTTCGCCAGGGCCTGGATGCTCGGGGGCTGCGTTGGGCGGTGGGCATTCCGCGCAACCAGAAGGTCTACAACGCCGCCGTGCAGCTGGTGCCGCCGCCGGGGCGAGCCCGCAAACCAGTGCCGAACGAAGAACCCGCCGAGGCTGAAAAGGTTCTGGCCGGGCTGGCGTGGCGCCGCATCACCTGGCGACAGGGCACCAAGGGGGCACTCGCCGCCCGGTTCGCCGCGGAGCGCATCCGGGTGGGCGAGGGCGCTGCCTGGGGCAACAACCGGCACCTGCCGGGTGACGAGGTCTGGCTGATCGGCGAATGGCGTTCCGGCGGCGAGCGGAAGTACCACCTGAGCAATCTGCCTGCCGACACGCCGCTGCGGGCGCTGGCATCCGCCGTCAAGGCACGCTGGATCTGCGAGCAGGCGCACCAGCAGCTCAAGCAGGAACTCGGCCTGGGACACTTCGAGGGACGGTCCTGGACCGGCCTGCACCGACACGCGCTGATGACGTGCATCGCCTATGCCTATCTGCAGCACCTCCGCCTCGCCGCACACCGCCGGGCAAGGCGGGGGGAAAATGCGGACCCCGATGCCCGGCCCGCCGCCCTCGCCAAGCCTGCCCGCCGTGCGGCGCGCCATCCTCGATCGGCTGTTCAGCCACCTCGTCACGCCGATCCGATGTCCGCATTGCCGACGGAGGTTTCCATCACCCCATTATAATGTGCCCAGGTAGTGCTAGCAGAACGACATCAACTGCTTAGCAAGGTATGCCGACGCTATCGTGGTCGATACAAGCAACTTCCCGCGCAGTTGTCGGGCTGGTAGCCTCCCCAACCATAGTCTCAAAGGTCTCCTTGCCGCCTCCTTATGCTAGAGTGCCCATCCCCTGTGAGAGTGCCACCTTTGATCGAACAGTATGGCTGGTCCGATGCGCTGCGGCTCTCCTTTGAGCCGCATGCGCACGCTGGCTACCTTCCCGGGCGTATCATCCTTCAGCAGCGCGAAACGAATTTGGTGGTCACGGGTGCTGGCAATCTGAGTGCCAGACTCTCCGGCCGCCTGCGCCACGAGGCTCGGGAGGCAGGTCATCCGGCCGCCGGCGACTGGGTGGCTTTGTCCGCGAACGCCGACGAAGGCACCGCCATTATCCATGCCGTCCTGCCCCGCCGCACGGCCTTCGTCCGTCGAGCGGCCGACAGCGTGCAGACACTGCAGGTCATCGCCGCCAACATTGACGTCGTTTTCGTCGTCACCTCGATGAACGCGGAATTCAGTCCACGTCGCCTCGAGCGCTTCCTCGCGGCTGCCTGGCAGAGCGGTGCGCGGCCAGTGGTGGTGCTGACCAAGGCCGACCTGTGTGAGCAACCCGAGGCCGAGGCCGCCAAGATAGCCACTCTGGCTGCGGGCTGCCCGGTGCTGGTCGTTTCGGTCCTGAAGGGCCTTGGCCTGGGCGGCCTGCTGGATCACCTTTCGCCAGGGGAGACCTGCGTGCTGATTGGCTCGTCCGGCGTCGGCAAATCCACTCTGGTGAATGCGCTACTGGGTGAGGAGCGCATGGCAACCCAGGAAATCCGTGCTGCAGACGCCCGGGGGCGTCACACCACCAGCCATCGCCAACTCGTCCTGCTACCTGGCGGAGGGCTGATCCTCGACACGCCTGGCATACGCGAGGTGGGACTGATTGACGCAGATGAGGGTCTCAGCACGGTTTTCGACGACATAGAACACCTGGCCCAGAATTGCCGGTTTGGCGACTGCGGGCACAGCAGCGAACCAGGCTGTGCGATACGCAAAGCGCTGGACGAAGGCTTCCTCGACGCCGGGCGCTGGGCGCATTTCCAGAAGTTAAGCATGGAACTGGCAGCGTTGGCGCTGGCGAAGGACCAGATGTCGCAGGAGGTTGAACGCCGTCGCCTGGCTGCGCTGCAGAGGTCCTATCGGTCCAGCAAGAAAGATTTGCGGGATCTGCGTTCATAAACTCTGTCAACAATCAGGGCCTACAGGCATGGCCGCATTCTGTGGGACTGGTTTTGCTGCATAAAGCTGGTTTTCTGGCCGGCAGCATTTTCCTCGCTCGACTACAGAGTGTGGTCATAGCTCGAACTTCATCTACTGCGGCGGCCTCCAGGGACGTAGGGGGGGGCTCAGGACAGGTACAGACACTTGGTTGATCTGAGCCTCTCATCCGAGAGCGGCCGAGTGGGAGCAACCCGATCCTGTCAATGTGCACTTCCTGAAAAGCTCAACCCGAGCGCGGCCGGTTCGGGCTGGGCGCTTTGCGGCAGGGTCAGGGTGAGCCGTAAGCAGCCGTTCCGCTTTCCGGAGCACCAGGAAACGGAGCGGACGTTAGGCGCGCCGGGCCGTCGATTTGATTGCGAGGAGGGGCGTGGCGAACGGCGGGTCAGGCGAAGGGGCGGTGCAACGCGCCGGGTAATGCTTGCCATGTGTGAGGCAATCAGGGTCGAGCGGGCAGGGGTGAAGCGGCCTTTCACCGAGCCTCAGGTCCGCCAGAGCGGGTACATTTTTCAAACTTCGGCGCAATCCGTGCTACGTCCTCGCTATGGAGACCAAACCACCCATTCCACTCGCTGTTCTAGTTGGCATTCAAACACCGGAGGTTGGTGACGTCGCGCATGCTGCCAGTCTTGAGGAACTGGGACGCCTGGTAAAGACGCTGGGCTACGAGGTGGTGGGTACCGTATCGCAGCGCCGCGAGGGTACCGGCGCTGGGTCGTTGCTGGGCACTGGCAAGTTGGCGGAGCTCGCAGCATTGACAGGCGGCACCGGCGTGGTCGGCTCGATGGCACCGCCCCCAAGGTCAAAGGCACGGCAGCGGTTCGAAGGTGCGGCCGACGCCGACGCCGCCGACCTCGCCAAGCCTGATCCCGACGCTGCCCGCAAGCCCGAGTTCGTCATTGTCGACCACGAGCTGTCACCCAGCCAAATCCGCAACCTGGAACGGGCAACCGGTGCTCAGGTGCTGGACCGCACCGGTGTTATCGTCGAGATCTTCCACCGCCACGCCAACACTCGCGAGGCGAAGCTCCAAGTGGAGATGGCGCGCCTGAAGTACGTGGCGCCCCGCCTGCGGGAATCCTCGGGCGGCGGCGGACGTCAGCAGGGGCCCGGCGCGGGCGAAAGCACTCTCGATCTCGACCGCCGCAAGATCCGCGACCGGCTCGCGGAGCTGAAGGACCAGCTGGAGGCGGTGCAGCGCGACAGCGATCATCGCCGCTCCGCCCGTCGCGATCAGCTGCGGGTGGCGCTGGTTGGCTACACAAATGCGGGTAAGTCCTCCCTGATGCGGGCTTTAACCGGCAGTCAAGTGCTGGTGGAGGACAAGCTGTTTGCCACCCTCGACACGACGGTCCGCATCCTGCAGCCGGAAACCCGGCCGCGCGTGCTCATTTCGGACACGGTTGGCTTCATCAAGCAGCTGCCACATGACCTGGTCGCCTCGTTCCGCTCCACCCTGACAGAGGCGTTGGAAGCCTCGCTGCTGCTGTTCGTGGTAGACGCGTCTGACCCAACCTATGAGGCGCAGTTGGAGGTGAGCCGCAGCGTGCTGCGTGAGATCGGGGCGGATGTGGTGCCGTCCCGCCTGGTACTGAACAAGATGGACCGGGTGGACGCTGCCGGGCGCGCCGCGCTGATCGAGAAGCATCCGGACGCGATCCTGCTGTCCGCGCATGCGTCCGATGATGTGAGCGTGCTGCGAGACACCCTTATCGCATTCTTCGAGGCGGAAATGGTCGAGGATGTATTGGTTCTGCCCTACGCGAAGCAGAGCTTGATCGGCGAGGTGTATGAAAGCACGCGGGTCCTGTCCGAAGACTATGGCGAAACCGGTCGGGTGCTGAAGGTGCGCGGCCTTCCTGGTGCCATCATGCGGCTACGACGTAGTCTTGCCGCGCCCTGAGGCTCGGATACTGGCAGTACCCAGGGGCGTCACCATCACCATGGCGGCTGTAGCATCGGCAGCCGCTGCGCTCAGGTGTGAGGAAAGTGTTTCCCGACGGCTGGGAGCAGCCTATCGGCTTGAGGTAGCGAGATGCCGGAAGCCGTTCAAGTTTGGCGCTGAGCCGGCCTGCCTGCCGCAAGCTTTGAGCAGTCGCGTTGGAGGCAGGAGAGGTGTTCACCACCGAGCAACGGTCGTTGGTGGGTGGTGAACACTGGCTCGCGGTCTCATACTGAGGCTTCCGAGAACGATGGAACCTGGTAGGTCAAGCGCCTCCGTGCCGGGGCTCCCCCGGGGAGAGGGTCGACCCATGACGGCGAGCAAAACCCCAGTTGCTGCAGACTTGGCTCTATCCCGCCGCCGCATTCTGCGGACAGGGTTGAGCCTGACCGCCTTCCCCGCCATTGTGGCGGCTGCCCCGCATGAGGCCGCCCTTCGACCCGTCCAACTGACTGTGGATGGCACAACGAAGCCGCGCGTCTTTGTCACCACCGATGCCGGTGGCTCGGACAAGGACGACCTGCAGAGCCTCGTCCATCTGCTGCTCTACTCCGACGTGCTGGACATCGTGGGTTTGGGCTCGTCCGCGGCGATGCTGGGCTCGGGGCGGGTGTCTGCAATCCGCTCGGTGATCTCGGCTTACGAGGCAGATCGTGGCAGGCTTCTCACCCACTCGGCAGACTATCCGAGTGCCGCTCGGCTTCACAGTCGTGTCCATGAGGGCTCATCCACTCTACAGCCAGCGGCGGGCTTCTCCAGGCCGACGCAAGCGTCTCGGGCCATCGTGGCGGCTGCGAGAACTGCCAGCCCGAGCAACCTGCTTTACGTCCTGACCTGGGGCAGTCACGCTGATCTGGCGCAGGCACTCCACGACGATCCATCGATCGTTCGAAACATTCGGCTCATCTCCAGCGGCGTGGATGGTCAGGACCCGAACGCGCATCGCTACCTCCAGGAGCACTGGAAAGGCCGGCTCTGGTGGATCGATGGTGCCACCAGCGGGCGAGGCATCTACGCTCCGCCCAGTGGCGCCAACACGCCTGACCGCGCCTGGCCTGCCGCGAACGCCGAAGGCCACGGCAAGCTCGGCGACTTCTTCATGGCGTCCACGCAGGATCTCTACGGCGATTTCGACGGCACCCGGCGTACCGATGGCTTGAAGATGGGTGACAGCTTTTCCGTCCTCTATCTCATCGACCCTGGGCGCAATCCCGACCAGCCGGAGGCACGCGGCTGGGGTGGCTCGTATGTCGCCTCTGGGCCGCTCTACTGGACGGACAGCCGTAACCCTGCACTGAGCTATGGCAGCTATTATGGTGCCAAGACGGTGGCCGACCACAAAGGCGCCTTCCTGGCCGACTTTGCGGCTCGGTTCGACCGTGCTCAGGCCGCCAAGACCAAATGAACTTGTAACCGCCGTTCTGTGCCGACTGATGAGGAAACAATCGGCATGACGGTGGGGTCATCAGACGGTCTTCCACGACCTGCCCACCTCGTCGTAGTCGCGGCCGAACAGGCGCGAGTATCCGTCCCGGCGTGCAGGCTCCTGGCGCTTGGCGGGGGTGCCGCGGACCATGCGGTCGAGCAGCTGCCCCACCAGCCCGAGGGCATCCACCTGGTCGTCGTGCTTGCCGGCGGGAAAGCTCAGCAGCTCCGCCTCGAAGGCTTGGCGCCAGGGTGCCGCGCGCGGCACGTGCAAGCCATCCAACGCCATGCGACCTCGGAGCGACTGCGCCCGCACGGCCTTGTCCCCGCGGGTGGGGAAGGGATGTCGCGCCACATAGGCGCCGCGCTCCCTCATGCGCCTCTCCAGGAACGGACCCACACCGGCCCTGATCTGCCCCGTCTCCTCGGCCCAGCCAATCGGCCGCCAGCGTCGGACCAGGTCGCAGAACGCCTCGATCCAAGCGTCGGCCACCGCCTGCCCGCGCCAGAGATCCAGCAGCCAGAGCCGTCCTTGCGGGTCCATGCCGACCACCACATGCACGGTCGAGTCACCCCTGCCAGAGGTGACCGCGTAATCCGAGCCGCCATAGACCCGGAGTGTGGTGCGGTCGGGCAGGCTGTCCGTCGGGTGCAGCCAGGCCGCCTGGAAGTAGTTACCCGTGTCCGGGACAGGCCGCTGCTGGTAGAGCGCCGCCCAGCTGCGGGTGCTCGCCTCCGCCTTCACGCGGGCGAGGGAAGCGGCATAGCCGTAGGTGTCGTCGGCCCAAAGCATCTCGCCGGGTGCCCGGCCCAGCGGGTCACCCTCCTTGGCCTCGGGGGGGAGCGACACCACCCGCCAGTGCTCCCGCTGCGCCTCCAACAGCCGGCCCGAGAGGTCGTCCTGGTGCTACCGGGTCTGCACCACCACGATGGCGGCGCCGGGCCGGAGGCGGGTGCGGAGGTCGTCCTGTTACCATTCCCAGACGCGGTTCCGTCTGGCCTCGCTGTCCGCCTCCTCGCGTGACTTCACGGGGTCATCGATCAGCGCCAGGTCGGCGCGCAGGCCGGTGATCACCCCTCCGATGCTGGCCGCCCCGTACTCGCCGCCATTGCTGGTGGTCCAGAGGTCCTCCGCCTCCCGGTCCAGGCGGTAGCCCAGAGTGGGGCCATGGCTGCGAATGCGGCCCCTAACACGACGGGAGAAGGTCCCCGCCAGGTCTGCGGTGTTGGAGGTGGCAATCACCCGGCGGTCCTTTCCCTGGGCCAGGAACCAGGCGGGGAACAGATCCGAGGTGTAGGTGGACCTGACCTAGCCCGGGGGCATGAAGACCATCAGCCGGTCGTGCACCCCATCGGCCACCGCCTGCAGCTCACGGATGAGCAGGCGGTGGTGGGCGGCGGGCACCATGCCTTGCGATGCCAGGGCGTGCTCGCACTACAAGCCGAGCGCTCCTTCCAGAAGGTCATGTCCGCCTCCTTGCTGAACATCACCCGAACGCCCGTGGCGCCCTTGCTCATCCGGAGGTTCCCCCCATACTGGGCTCGGTGCTCGGCAATCCAGCGCTTGAAGGTCGGGTCGTCAGCGGAGCTCCCCGGGAACTCGAGCATTCCGGCGATCTCTTCCTGCTTGCGACGCTTGACCATCCGCCAGACCCTTACCGGGGTGTGTGAAGAACGCTGGCGCCGTGCCGCTCAGCGATCTCTCTTACGACCGTTCACGGAAGAACGGGATGGCGAGACGGACGACGCAGCCTTACGCAAAGCTGGTAGGGACGATGTGCAAAGCTCGGGGCTGACGCGCGCTGTTGCTGCAACTGCAATCGCCTGGGCGACAGCAACTCTGAGCGGGAACGCTGACCAGAGAGGAAGTGATTACAGGGCGTTGAACGTTGTAGACTAAATTGCCTAAGTCCCAAGCTTTGGAGACGGTGCCCGCTCCGAAGAGCGAAGAAGGCGCTCGTTCCGCACTCGAAGTATCAAGCTGTGCGCGGAAAATGAGGCCAGAGTACACGGAGAAGCGCGATCCCAATCTCACCAGAGAAAAGTTGTCTCGTGGGAGGTTGGAGCAGCGAGAGGAACTGGGCGCAAACATTCTCTGGCATCGAGCGAGGAAGATCATAGCCATTCGAAGCGCCAAGCGGAGGTATCCTCCCGTTTAGCAATGATTGCTCAACAGCTTGCCCCTGAGCTGAACATGATAAACTTCCAGCAGAGCCAAGCGGCCGGCAGGTAGCCCTCCACCAATGGAGCCATCTCAAGGCGCTTTAAGCGCTTCCGACCAAGGTAGAAGGCGCTCGGCGACTATGTGTCTTTCAACCAACGTCTCCGCTCCGGCGCGGTCGCCCCGGACTACTCGGACCATCGCCAGGTTCAATGTCACCCGTGGAGGCACGCCACCCTTGCGGATCAGAGAAGCCAAAATTCCTTCAGCTTCCTCAAAGCGCGCGGCCAGCATGAGGGATACCGCGAGGTTATTGGCAATCCCAACGTCATCTGGCATCCGGGCAAGCGCCGCCTGATGGCTGACAAGTGCATCGGTATGCTGCCCAATCAGATCCAGTCCGATACCACGTCCCGACAATGCTGAGGCCGAGTTCGGGTCCCGAGAGAGCACTCGATCGAACAGCGCAATCGCTTCCTGGGCAGCGCCGGCCTGCAACCGAACTCGGCCAAGCCCCTCAAGAAGTGGGCGAGCATCTGGGTTGCGCCGCAACGCCCGCGTCAGGATATCTTCAGCCCTGCCTGCCTCTCCAGCACGCAAAAGGGCGGCGGCTTGGTGGGACTGCACGACCGCGTCGCCCGGGGCTGCAGCGGCCGCCGAAGCGAGCATGGAGAGCGCCACATCGGTCTGGCCGGACGCCTCTGCAGCGGCTGCGACCCGGAGGCGGGCGGCGTTGTCATGCTGCGCAACGCCACCCGATCCAGATCCCGCGCACCCCGCCACCATGAGTAGAAGGACAGTCCAGCGGCCCATCAGGGGGTTCCCGAGAACTGCCTGCCGATCTCCAGCACAGACGGACCGATCAGCGCAATGAAGAGGGCGGGCAGGATGAAGAGGATCAGCGGTCCAACCAGCAGCGCTGGTAGGCGGATGGCCTTTTCCTCGATTCGAAGCATGCGCTCCTGCCGCATTTCGGCCGAAAGCACGCGCAGCGCCTGCGCCAGAGGCGTGCCGTAGCGCAGCGTTTGGGACAGCGTCGCGCCAAGACGCCGGAAACCCTCCATTCCCGTTCGTTCCCCCATTCGCTCCAGCGCCATGCTCCTGTCCGGCAGCATGCGCAACTCCTGCACAAGAATGCTGAATTCGATTGCGATCCCAGTGTTGGAGTTCTGCATCTCGCGCGCAACGCGATCTACCGCTGTCTCCAGGCCCAGCCCCGCTTCAGCCGCTACCACTAGGAGATCTAAGGCATCGGGCAAACCGAGCCGCAATCGGTTCTGGAAAGGCCGACGGAGCAGCGAGACGGCCCAGTTCGGCAGCAGGATACCCAGCCACAGTGATACCGCCAGGAGCATGGATCCCTGCAGCGCCTCCATGTCGCTCATACCTGCATAGACAAGGCTGCCTGCCGGCAGGAACAGCAACAGGGTCGCCTTGGCGCCAATCAGCATCGGCACCGCGGCGCGCGGATCGAGGCCGGCCGCGGCGGCCGAGCGCTGCAATTCCGCAGCGTCCTTCTCCGAAACGAAGGCGGAGTTGCGTAGAACCCCGCCGAGCCACATGACCGGGCTGAGGACGGTCTGACCTAAGTGCAAGCTGGGCGGCTTTGCCAGACCTGGCTGCGCTTCCCGCACGACCCGCCTCAGATGCACCGACAGATCACGGTCCTCTGCCGCGCGGCCCAGGAGCAGTGCCGCCAGCATCGCCAGAAAGACGGCAGCCCCGATCGCTGAAATCGTCAGCAGCATATTGGCTGTTGTCACCGGCTCAGCCCTTTCCGGCCTGGCGAATCAGCCAGCGGATGGTCAGGAGGCCCAGGAACATCATGAACAGGCCTACACCTGCCATGGTCCGCCCCGTCGGGTCCTGCGTGAAGGTTTCGAAGTAAAAAGGCTGGATGACCGACATGGCCAGCGCGGCGACGAAGGGCAGGACCACCAGCAAGCCCGCCTGCATGTTTGCCTCCGCCGCCAGGGCGCGGGCACGCTTGGCCATGGCGACGCGCTTGCGGACGAGGTCGGCGAGGTTGTCGAGCGTCTCGGCCAAGCTGCCGCCGGTCTGCGACTGCAGGCCGAGCGTGACCGCCAGAAAGGCATACTCCTTCACGCCGGTGCGGGACGCCAGACCGGCCAGCGCTTCCTCAACGGGACGCCCGATCGCCATCTCGCCGGCGACGCGGGCGAACTCCTCTCGTGTAGGGGAGGAAATCTCGCGCCCGACGCCGCGCAATGCCTCGGCCAGCGGCAGCCCAGCGCGGATCGCACGCACCATCAGCCCCAACGCATCCGGGATCTGTTGGAACACGGCATCGGAATAGCGGGCGTGCTGCCAACCGAACAGGAAGCGGGCGCAAAGCATGGATGCCGCCAATCCACCGCATGCCGCCAGGAGCGTTCCGACCAAGCCGGCCATCATGGAAAAGCAGAGCATGCCGCCTGCTACCGCCAGCACGGCGACCAGGAACCGAGGCAAGGAACGAGCCTGTGGCACGTCAGGGTCGAAACGCACCAGGGAAAGAAGTTTTGTGGGGAGTCGGCCGTGCCGGTTCCGCTCCACGCGAATGGAACGGAGCGGAAGCGCGGAGGGGATGTCCGCCGCTGGGCCGGAAAGGCTGCGCAGCCGCTGCCGCAGCGCATTGCCATCCCCAGATTGCCGCAGGACCACCGCGCCTAGCAGAAGGCAAAGAATCAGAAGACCGAGCAAAACGACGGACAGCAACTCGCGCCGCATCTCAGCCTTGCCCTACGGCGCGCAGCCAGGCATCGCCCAGGCCGAAATACTCCAGCCGGTCGAAGAAGCCGGGGCGGATGCCCGGCGTCACCCAGCGGCCGCGGATGCGCCCGTTCTCGTCATCGCCCTGGTATTCGAAGGCGAAGACGTCGTTCATCGTGATTACTTCTCCCTCCAGCCCGCAGACCTCCGCGACCTGCGAGACGCGGCGACCACCGTCGCGCATGCGCTCCACCTGTACGATCAGGTCCACCGCGCTCGCGATCTGCGTCCTGATCGCGCGGGAGGGAAGGTTGTTCTGCCCCATTTGCACCATGTTCTCGATGCGCACCACGGCATCCCGCGCGGTATTGGCGTGGACCGTGCAGTAGGAACCGTCATGGCCCGTGTTCATCGCCTGGAGCATGTCGAAGGCCTCCGCCCCGCGCACCTCTCCCACGATGATGCGATCCGGCCGCATCCGGAGCGCATTCTTCATGAGGTCGCGCTGGTTGATCTCGCCCTTGCCCTCCAGGTTCGGAGGGCGGGTCTCCAGCCGGACGATATGGGGCTGCTGCAACTGTAGCTCGGCCGCGTCCTCGATCGTGACGATGCGCTCGCCATGGTCGATGAAGCGGCTCATCGCATTCATCATCGTGGTCTTGCCCGACCCCGTGCCGCCGGAGACGACGACGTTCAGCCGGCAGCGGGCCGCAATCTCCAGCACCCGCGCCACGCCCATCGACATCGACCCGCCCTCGGCCATCGCCTGGAGGTCGATCTTCTTTTTCGAGAACTTGCGGATGGATATGCTGCAGCCGTCGATGGCAAGGGGCGGAAAGACCACGTTCACGCGGCTGCCGTCTAGCAGGCGGCAATCCACCAGGGGGCTGCTCTCGTCGACGCGTCGCCCGACCGTCGCTGCCATCTTTTGTGCGATGGTCGCCACCTGCTGCGCGCTGCGGAAGCGCACATTGGCGCGGACCAGCTTGCCGCGCCGCTCGATGAAGACGTTGTCTGGGCCGTTGACCATGATGTCGCTGATCGTTTCGTCGGCGAGAAGCGGTTCCAGAGGGCCGTAGCCCACCATGTCGTGCTCCAACTCCTCCGCGATGCGCTCCTGCTCGCGGGCGGAAAGGCCGATGCGCTCCCTGTTGGCCATGTCGTGGACCAACGACACCAGCTGCGCCCGGAGTGCAGGGCGTGACAATTCGGAGGCGACGATTGGGTCCACCTGCTCCATCACGCGCGTGCGCAGGTCCTCCAAGGGAACGCCAGGCGCCAGTGGCACCGTTGCGCCACCGGCCTCCGCCGGCTGCGGCGCGGAGGCCGGTACCGGCACCTCGACGCGCCGGCCGAAGGCTTTCATGCCGAGCCTCCGAGCAGGCGGGCCAGCAGTCCGGCGTGGGGGGCGGCAGTATGGACCGCGGCGATCTCCTCCGTCACGGGCGCCAGGGCGCGGCGCAGCGCGGCGGAATGCGCTAGCGCCGGGCGTCCAAGATTGGCGGCTCGCGGCAGCAGCTTCGGCAGGTCTGCGATGGTGACATCCGGCGCTGTGCCGAGCCCCTCGATCACATGTTTGCGCTTCAGACCGCCAGTGAGGCCGTCACGGTTTAGCACCGTCATCATCCGCGCCGCACCGCCAGACACAAGCTTGCGGGCCGCGATGGTCGCCCGGATGCTGGCGACATCGGGTGCCATGACGGTCAGCAGCAGGCGGGAAGCTGCCAGAACGGCGCGCTCCGTGGGGCCAGGCGGCATCCGCAGGTCGACCACCACGTAGTTGAACCGCTGTCGCAGTAGGCCGATCAGTCCGGCGACACCCTCGATGGACGGCGTGGGCATGGCATCCATCGGCTCCTCCGCCGCGATCAGCTTCAGCCGGTCACCGATCGGCACCGCGCAGCGCTCCAGGAACAGTCCATCAACCCTTTCCGGGTTCTCCAGGGCAACACGCAGGCCAGGGGGAGGCCGCACGCCGAACATCAGCCCGGTCGTACCGCGGCGCAGGTGCATGTCGAGCAGCACAACGTGACCGCGGCTGACCTCCGCCAGGTGCATGGCTAGGTGCACGGCGACAGTGGTGGAGCCGACGCCACCGCGCGCACCGCAGACGGAGACGACCTGGCCACCACGCCGCGTCGCGTCGGACTCGGTTGCTCCACCGGCGAGGAAAGGACCGAAGAGCCGCGCCGTGCCATCCCGCGTCAGCGGCTTGTGGGCGTATTCGGCGACGCCCAGCTCACGGGTGAGCTGGCGGTAAAAGCTGATTTCCGTGTTGTCGCCGACCACCAGCACCCGGACATCCGGCGTGCAGATGCCGGCCAGGGCTTCGAGCTGCTCCACCGGATCATCAATGCCGGCAATGTCCACGAGCAGCACGTGGGGCGTCGCCTCCCGTTCCAGGGCCTTGATGGCGGTTGCGATGCCGCCGCGCCGCAGCGCGACGCCACCACCCCAGTCCGCAAGGCCCCCGCGGATGGCCGCTTCCGAGGCTTCATCCTGCACAAAGGCGAGGAAGGCTGCACGGTCGCCGCCTACGCGGCTGCCGCGGGAAAGATCGGCTGCCTCCCGTGGGAATTCATGCCGCGGAAAGTCAGCGCGCATCGCTGCCTCCCGCGGCTGGCTGGGCGGCCACTGGCTCGGGGCTCACCGGGGCAATGCGGGACAGGGTCGAGGCGGGAAGGGGGAACCGACGACCGGATTCCAGCCGGCCTACTGCCACGGCCGCGGCCTGGCCGCGGCTATCGGGCGCCGCACGACCCTGCCGCGCATCCTGCGAATCGGATAGCATCAGCAGAAGGTTGGCGTCGTTGGCCCGGCTCGCGTGCCAGGTGCCCGGGCGGGAGAAATCGTCTCCTTTGCAGCCGCTCAGAACCAGCAGCAAAAGAAGCAGGAGCGGAAAAGGCCACGGCGCGCGCATCGGGATCACTCCAGAATGAAGCCGGCGTCGAGGGCGCTGCGACCAAGTGGCGTGGGCAACCCGCGGGCGATCTGGCGGCGGTAAAGGATGCGATCGAGGTCGGTGGCGGGGCGGATCCCGTCCGTCGGCAGCACAAGCGCCCCAGGATCGGAAACGGGGCGAACAAGATAGGGCGTGACGATGATCACCAGCTCCGTCTCGTTCCGGCGAAACCGGTCCGAGCGGAACAGCGCGCCCAGCACGGGGATGTCCGTCAGGCCGTTCAGCCCGCTGTTCGCGGTCGTGCTGCCGCTGGACAGCAACCCGGCAATGGCGAAGGACTGCCCGCTGCCGAGCTCCACCGTCGTCTCGGCCCGCCGCACGTTCAGCGCGGGGATCCGCACCACGCCGGTGCTGAGCGGCAGGGAGATGGCGCCGTTCTCGGTCAGCTCGCTGACCTCGGGCCGTATCCGCAGGTTCAGCCGGTCGGGCGACAGCACCGTCGGCACGAAGGCCAGGCTGATGCCGAAGGGCTTGAACTCGATGGTGATCGCGTTGCTCGTGCTGCTCGCCGCCACCGGCACGGGGAACTCGCCGCCGGCGAGGAAGCTCGCAACCTCGCCTGACTGGGCCGTGAGGTTTGGCTCGGCCAGAATGGTGATGAGCTGGTCCTCAGCCAGGGCATCGATCACGGCGTTGATGTCGAAGCGGGACGAGCTATAGCTCAGGCCGTAGCGCTGCGGCACGCTGCCGGCGGCCGCCGTGCCGGTCAGGGCGCCCGCCACCGCGCCCACCGCGCCGCTGCGCAGGCCGATCAGGAAATTGCCCCCGGTGTTCGCCAGCGCCTGCCAGTTGAAGCCGAGCTCGCGCGAGACCTGGCGCGAGATTTCCGCCACGCGCACGCGGACATTCACCTGGATCGATCCCAGCAGCACCAGGCGGTTCGAGACCTCCCGGTCCGCGCCGGACATCGCGCGGGCCATGGCCTCGGCGCGCTGCGCATCGGCGGCGGAGGCGACCTGACCCGACAGCACGAGGAGGCGCGGGCCGGCGGCGGCGACGCGGGCCTCCGCGGCACCGGGCACCAGGCGGCGGATCATGCTCTCGATCGCGGCGGGGCTCGATCCCGGGGCCGCCGCGGCACCCTCGGCGGCGACTGGCCCCGGTGGCGGCGCGGCTGGGGCGCCCGCCAGCACCGTGACGTCGTATTCCGCCACCGCGCTGCCATCCTCGGCCGTGGCGATGATCGTCGTGCGGCCCGCGCCGACACCCATGACGAAAAGGCTGGTGGGGGAGGCCGGCTGCACGCGGGCAATCCGCGGGTCGGCCGCCAGCACGGTGAGGGCCGGGCCGGGAAGGGGCAGAAGCCGGCCCGTGCCCGCCACCAGGGTCAGCCGCGTGACCGCGCCCCCGCGCGCCGCTTCGGGCGATGCGGCGGGCGGGATCTGCGTTCCGGCGGAAGGGCGGGGGGCAAGCTGCGGCGCCCCCTGGGCGCGCGGCATCGGCTGCTGGCCCCAAGCCGGCGGCGCCGCAACGACGGCGCAGAACAACAGCGCGGAAACGCGGATCATCGGAACACGACGTTCTTGGATTCGTCGCCCTGGATCACCCGCATGCTCAGCCCCTGACTCAGCCCCGCGCGCGCCAGCGCGGGAGAGACATCCGCCCCGAACAGGGAGGAGGAGGTGTCGCCGCCGACCGGGGCCCGTTCGGGCTCGATGGCGCGGACGGTCAGCGCGACACGTCCAAGGCGGCTTCCCACGGCGACACGTTCAGCCTGTGCGGTGGTAACTTCAAGGGTCACCGTGCGCGCCACGCGGTTCACTGTGGCTTCCGCGCCACTGGCGCCTTGGGTGATCTGCTGGTCCACGGCGATCACGCGCACATCGGTCAGCATCGTCTCGCCGACGATGCGGCGGGCGAGCGGCGCGTCGGTGGCACCCAGTTCCTGCGTCAGGATCAGGTCCACCTGGTCCCCCGGCCAGATCAGCCCGGCCGTGCCGGTGACCACATCGACGCCGATCGAGATGGCGCGCTTGCCCGGCGCCAGAACGGCGGCAAGGAAGCCGCGGTCGCGGGGGCGGAGATACTGCGCGCGGTCCAGCGGCGCGCCGGGTTCCATGAAGCGGCGAAGCATCGCGCCTCGCAGCTCGGCGCGGGCTTCGTCCGTGGGCGGCACGGCGCCCTCCGGCAGATTTTCCGGCGCGACCTCGCGGATCGTGAAGTCGTCTTCCTTCAGCAGGGTGCCGGCCGGCAACGCGCGGGCAGCCACCAGCATCCGCGCGCGGGCGGGCGGCGGGGGCGGGGGAGCGGCGGCCTGGACCCTGGCTGCCGGCGGCGGGGCGGAGGGGGCGAGCATCAGCATGCCGGCCGCGCCCAGCCCCGCCGCCGTGATGATCAGCGACAGCATCACGAGAATGCGGAGCAGCATGGTCCGGCGCCTCCCTCAGCGCGGATTGGCGGCGAGCACCGCCAGGGCGCCGGCGGCGATGGCGAAGCCGTAGGGGAGGGGGCCGCGGCGCCGGAGGCGGCGGGCTTCCACCGCGGCGACCCGCGGTAGGAGCCCAGCCCCGCGCGCGGCCGCGAGCCGGGGCGCGAAGAGTGGTCCGGCGAGATACACCGCACCGAGCAGTCCGCCCGCCATGGCCGTGAGGAAGGTGAAGTCCCAGCTCGCGGCGGGCGACAGGCCGAGGGCGACGGCGCCGGCGAGCTTCACGTCGCCGCCGCCGAGCCAGCCGCGCATTGCGCAGAACAGGAGAGTCCCGAAAAGGAGAAAGGCTGTAAGGAGCGACAGCAGCGCCGCTTCCCTGCCAACCGAGAGGCGTGCCGCGAGACCGATCCCAGCGAGGGCAAGGGAAATGGAGTCCGGGATCACCCGCGCGGACAGGTCGCGCCAGCACGCATAGGCGAGGAGCGGAGTGCTGAGAAGCAACTGTGCCGTGAAGTGCATCGCTGCATCCTTCAACCCAGCGGCAGGGGGCTGGGCCGAAGCCAAGCCCCGCTGATCCCGATCATTGCGTGGCTGTCGTGGCCGTCGTGAGCTTGTCGCCGATGCTTGAGAACGCTGTCTGCAGCTTGGGCGAGAGTTCCCTGGCGGCCAGACCCACCATCACGACGATCGCGACCGCGAGGATCGCGTATTCCGCGGCGGAAACGGCCTTGGTGCTGCGGAGAGCATGGAGAGCGGAGCGAAGCATGGTGCGTTGTTCCATCGTTGTGTTTGCCGTTGGAAGACACCATTACCGTCGAGCATGACCGGCTTTGCCGAACAGGTGCCTGCCATCAGTGATCGTTACGGATTGCTGATGACTTCCGGAGCGTATGCAGCCGACCTCGGCTGCTCCAGTCAAAGTTTGTTCAAATTAGTTTCTTGAGACTTAACAAAACGCACGAAGGATCTGTACTTTTCTTTACGAAACGAAGTGGCATTTTTACCCTCCGTTTCCCGCAAACGTAGAACAATGGCGCATGCGACGACCCGTTCCCCAGCTCGGCCAGAGCGGCGGCACCACCGCCCTGATGGCGGGGGCCGCCACCATGCTGCTGGGCTTTGCGGGCCTCGCGACCGAGGCCGGCGCCTGGTACCTGGTCAAGCGCAACGCCGTGACCGCGGCGGACATGGCCGCACTCGCCGCGGCTGCAGCGGTGGAGCGTGGCGCGGACGCCGTGGCCGTTGGGCACGACACCGTGTCACGGAACGGCTTTCGCCAGGCTGCCGATACCACCGTCACCGTGAACAACCCGCCGCTCAGCGGCACGCAGGCCGGCAATCCGAGCGCCGTCGAAGTGCTGGTCCGGCGCACCATTCCCCTGACCCTGGCGCGCCTCTTCATCTCCACCGCGCCGGTTGTTCGGAGCCGCGCCGTCGCCGTCGTGCATGCCGACGAGGAGGTCTGCGTGCTGGCGCTCGGGGGCGGGCTGGAACTGGGCGGCAACAGCACGCTGAACGTCCGGCGCTGCGCCCTGGCCTCCAACGCCACCGCACCAAACGGCGTTGCGGTGAACGGCAGCTCAAGGGTGCGAGCGGCACAGCTCGTCACGACGGGAAGTTGCAACAACTGCACGGGCGGGGATGTCTGGACCGACGACACACGAACACAACGTCCGATCACCATGGCAAACCGGCCCGCCCCGATCCGCGACCCTTTCGTTGGGCTTCAGGGCTGGACGCCGCATTCTCCGACAGGGTGTCAGACCGTGACTTTCAGCAGGAACGCCGCCGCGATCTCCCCCGGGCAGGCCATCTGCTCCCCCGTCACGGTGGGGCCAAATGACACGCTCACGCTTGATCCCGGGATCTACTATTTCAAGAATGCCGACTTGGTGGTTCGCGGAACCATTCAGGGCAATGGCGTCACGATTGTCATGACGGGCAATCCCGACAGCGTTGGCACGATACAGATCAACGCCCAGTCCAAGGGTGACCTGCGCGGCCCCACCTCACCCCTCATCCCCGGTCATCCCGAGAGCGATGGGCTGCTTTTCTACCGGGATGCGCGCGCCACCAACAATGGACCTCAGAAGGAGGTGCAGTTGAACGGCGGGTCCACACTGAGGCTGAACGGCGGGATGTACTTTCCGACCTCTGACGTAGTGATGAACGGCACGAGTGACATCGGGTCTACCTGTCTTTCCCTGGTGGCCTACCGGCTTTCCTTTTCCGGCAACTCCGACACGGACCTCGACGTCTCCGGCTGCGCGGGCTTTGCACCTTACCCGACCATTCGCACGGTCAGGCTTGTGGAATGAGGAGGTTGCTCGAAGCCTTGGGCCGCAAGGGCAGTTCGGCGGCCGAGTTCGCCGTTTGGATGCCTGTATTGACGCTGGTGTTGCTTGGCGGTTTTGATCTTGGCAATCAGGTGCAGACGGGGATAAGGCTGGAGCACGCGGTCCGGGCCGGTGCGCAACTTGCCTTCGCTGCCCCTGGCGAGGAAACGGCGATCCGGCGAACGGTGCAACGGGCCTGGCCCGCGCTCACGGCGGCAGACATAACGATTACCTGCTTCTGCGCGGAGACGGTCCAGGCGTGCGCTGCGGTCTGTGCTGCCCCGCAGGCCCGCACCATGACCATCTCGGCCAGCCGGACACTTACCCCCTTGCTGTTGCCCGGCACGAACCGGAGCCTCGGAAATGCGACGGTCCGTTTGGGCTGAATTGCGCTGCAGACGCGGCGCCACTGCATTAGAGTTTGCGCTCGTCGGTGGGCTGGCTCTGACGCTGCTGCTGGGTAGCATGGAGGCGGCGCGTTTCGAGTTCACGCAGCAGGCCCTTCGAAGCTTGTCGGGTGAGGCAGTGCGCGTAGCAAGCCTCAAAGGCTCCGCAAACATGAACGCTTCGCGAGCGCCTTGTGCAGGTCTTTCAGGCTCTCTGACGGGTCTGGATTTTGGGGCGCCATTCCTCTCCGCGTCGACGCTGACCGTCACGATGTCCGGATGCAGGACGGAAGGGGCAGTGACGTTGGTCACTGTCACAGTCAGTCAGCCCTTCGGTTTCAAATTCTCCTTACTGCCTCTGGGAACGGTAATTCTATCCGAGTCAGCCCAGGGCGTTTTCAATTGAGAGTCTTGTGTGGACGGCCCCCACGACGCAAGAGCGATATGACGTTTTGGCGCCGCGGTCGGGTGCGGTCATGTGTTCGGCCTACTGGTGCGGCCCTCATGACCGCTGGCCCTGATGCAATCCGCGGCCCGGCTCCCAATCAGTTTGTCGCGCTCTGAGCGCAAGACTCTAAACGGGCTGTGCCGGGCCCCGGCTTCGACCGGTGTGCCATCACGTCGCCATCACCCTCGCTACTCCACCGGCTGCGGCGATGGCCGGGGGAGGTCTGTTACTGCGTCATGCCGTGGCGGCCTGGGCCGTGGCCGGGGCGCGATAGGCTCCGCCTCTGACCAGCAAGGCCCAAACGATACGGGCCGTTTTGTTGGCCTGCGCCACGGCGGCGAGCTTGGCTGGGCGGCGTTCCAGCAGCCCCTTGAGCCAGCTGGCCTCGCTGGCGGCTTTGGTTCTGGTGTGGCGGATCACCGCAGTGGCGCCCAGCACAAGCAGCCGCCGCAGGGTGCGGTCTCCTTGCTTGGAGATGCCACCCTGGCGCTCCTTGCCGCCGCTGGAGTTCTGCTTGGGTACCAACCCGATCCAGGCGGCGAGGTGTCGGCCGGAGCGGAACAGCGTAGGGTCAGTGATGCTGGCCACGATTGCCGAGGCGGTGATCGGTCCCACACCGGGGATGCTGGCCAGCCGGCGGCTGGCCTCGTTCCCCCTGTGCCACGTGAGGATGGCTGCCTCGATCGCTTCGATCCGCTCGCCCAAGCTCTCCAGCTCAGCCGCCAGCCCCCGCAGCGCCTGCCGGGCCAGCTTCGGCATCGTGGTCTCATCCTCACCCAGGAGCACAGCCACGAGGTCTGCTACCCGGCTGATCCCCTGCGGCGCGACCATGCCCAACTCAGCCATGTGCCCGCGCAAAGCGTTCACCAACATGGTCCGTTGCCGCACCATCAGGTCCCGCGTCCGGTGCAACATCAGCACTGCCTGCTGCTCGGGCGTTTTGACCGGCACGAAGCGCATCGTCGGCCGCGTCACCGCCTCACAGATTGCCTCGGCGTCGGCCGCATCCGTCTTGCCCCGTTTCACATAGGGCTTCACGTAAGACGCCGGCATCAGGCGGACCTCGTGACCCAAAGCCTGGATCTCGCGTGCCCAGTGGTGCGCCGTGCCACAGGCTTCGATGCCGACCAGGCAGGGCGACAGGCCTTTGAAGAACGCCAGCACCTCCGGCCGCTGCAGCTTGCGCCGCAGCACCGCCTTGCCTGTCTCATCGACCCCGTGGGCCTGGAACACGCGCTTGGCGATGTCCAAGCCGATGGTGGTAACCTGCATGTGGGCGGCCCCTTCATCCGTGGCGTTCAACCAACGACCGCGATCCTGGCACATCGATGCCGCGAAGTAGGGGCCGTCCACCGCATCAGTTTAGCAGAGCCGACGGCAGTGTGCCGCGCAGTTTCACCGCAAACTGCCGGTCACCGGCGCGCCAACTGTTGAACGAGTTGACCTCGCAGCCAAATTTCGCTTGGGTCTTGGTCCACCGCGGTACGCCAGACGATATGGGTCACTGCGTCCGGACAGGAGAAGGGCGGCGGATCCGCCGCAAGGCCGGTCAGGGCGCCAACGGCGGCGAGTGCATCCATGGCGGCCTCAGGGATCAGGCAGAGCATGTCCGTCCCCGGCAAAGTCCGCGGCATCAGTGCGTAGTCCGGCACGCCTAACACCACGCATCGGCGCCGGCCGATCTTGGCCAACTCCTCATCCGCGAAGCCCACCAGATCACCCCTGGGGGTGACCAGCAGGTGCGGGCGCTCGCAATAGCTGTTGAGATCCACCGGTCCTGGTGTGGTCGCGTCCCGGAGCACACGCCATCCATCCCGACGCAGCACCCGCTGCTTGGTTGCCGCTGGCAAATCTTGGACATAGCCGATCGCGGTGTCGGCCTCGTGCGAGTCCAGCAACTGCGGGATGTTTCGATAGCTCGCTGTCCGGATTACGAACTGGCAGTGCGGCGCGAGCTTCCGTAACATTGGCAGAACAGGGATCATGGCCATTCCGATATCCGCGCTCATTCCCAAGCGGAAGGTGCGGCTATCGGCAGCGGGGTCAAAGGGGATGGCACCCGTCACCGCACCAGCCACGCTCTGCAAAGCGGGCCTGAGTTGCTCCATGAGCACTTCTGCTTTCGGTGTTGGCTCCAACACGCGACCATTCCGAATGAGGAGCTGGTCCTGAAAATGCTTTCGCAACCGCGCTAGCGCCGAAGAGGTAGCGGGTTGGGAGAGGAACAGGCTCTCGCCGGCCCGGGTGACGCTGCGTTCCCGCATCAGCGCGGCGAAAACCGGAAGCAGATTCATGTCAAATTGCCTGAGCCCCGCTTCGTCCCGTCTTTGTTGCATCAAACTCGCCTTTTGATGAGATTGGCCCTGCAAGGACGCAAGCACGTTGGGGAGGCGTGGCCGGGGGCAAAACATTCGAGATGCCGCCAGCCTTGCGACCTACCCTGGCTACAGCATCCAGGCCACGATTATCAGCCATACGCCTATGTCTATGCGTGCACATTGCGAATGGTGGAACTGACCGCGGCAGCAAATTGTCAGGAATTAGCCGGGCCAATTCGGCAAGCCGGGGTTCACTCTGTCGGTGCACTCAGGAGTTCAGTTTTGCAACACCAGGCCGAAGCTGACCCTGTGGCTGGTGCAGTTCCGCTTGCCCGAGGGTGGAAACTCATTGCGACGATCGGCAACCGCGTACGCTATCTCGACCCAGGCCGCGGCAGCCCTTTGATCTCCCCGCTCCACACACTCGTGCATGCAACGTAGGCAGTGATCAACCGCGGCAGCTCCGCATCTCTCGATCACTGCCCTGGCGGCAAGATCCCAAACGGCCTCTGCCCCGACGTTGTGCATTGTCCTCACGCGAGGTCTACCTTCTTGTCCCAAGCATGGGAACTTGCGGAATCCGCCACAGCATTGGAACGCTTCGGCTGCGGCCGGAGGTGCCGCAGAATAGCGTCTGCTCGATGTCCGGCATGCTACGGGTCTGTTAAGTTGCTCGATCTGGTAAAACCGGAATGCTAGACCAGATGTCCGTCAGGGGCGGGGGTGGCCCGCCTCGAACTGTGCAGGAATGACGAGGGTTGCGCCGGGTGGGCCGGCGCCTTGCCTCAGCACAGGACACGGGCCGTGGGAGAGCGTATCACCTTTGTCGGGCTGGACGTGCACAAGGCGACGATCGCCGTTTGTGTGGCGGAGGCCGGGCTGAATGGCGAGGTGCGGTTCGTGGGGGAGATCCCCAACGAGCCAACGGCGCTGGACAAGCTGGTGGCCCGTCTCGGTCGAGGCGGTCGGACCTTGCGCTTTGTCTACGAGGCCGGCCCGTGCGGGTACGGGGTCTACCGGCACCTGCGGGACGGCGGCCACGACTGCGTCGTGGTCGCGCCAAGCCTGATCCCACGCAAGCCCGGCGAGCGGATCAAGACCGACCGGCGGGACGCGACAGCGCTCGCCCGGCTGCACCGCGCTGGCGAGTTGACGCCGGTCTGGGTACCCGACCCGGAGCACGAGGCCATGAGGGACCTGGTGAGGACGCGAGCCGACATGGTGGAGGCGCTCCGCAAGGCCCGGCAGCGGCTGATGGGCTTTCTGCTCCGGCATGGGCGGAGCTATGACGCCAAGCGCTGGACCTGGCCGCATCGGAAATGGCTGATGGAGCAGACCTTCTCACACCCTGCCCAGCAGGTTGCCTGCCAGGAGTACCTCGACGCGGTGAACGAGCTTGAGGCGCGCATCGAGCGGCTCACCGGCCGCATCCGCGACCTGGTGCCCTGCTGGAGCATGGCGCCGGTGGTCGAGGCACTGCAGGCGATGCGCGGTGTCTCTCTGATCGTCGCCTCAGCGCTGGTGGCCGAGGTCGGCGACATGCAGCGCTTCGACAACCCGCGCCAACTGATGGCCTACCTTGGCCTCGTGCCCTCTGAGCACTCCAGCGGGGCCAAGCGCCGCCAGGGCGCGATCACCAAGGCTGGCAGCCCGCTCGCACGTCGCATGCTGGTCGAGGGCGCTTGGACCTACCGCCTGCCGGCACGGGTATCCGCGCAGATGAGGCCTCGCCTGGCAGGTCTGCCGCGGGAGGTGCGCGATACTGCCTGGAAGGCACAAGTTCGCCTCTGTGCGCGCTATCGCCGCCTGCAAGCGACAGGCAAGCGGCCGCAGGTGGTAGTCACGGCGATCGCGCGTGAGATGGTGGGCTTTGCCTGGGCCATCGCCCGCATGGTAGCGCCGGCTGCAGTGACGGCCTGAACCTGAACCTGAACCTGAACCTCGAGAACAAGGCAGCGAAGGAGAGGTCAAGGAACAGACGAGACGCTCGGGCGAGGAGGTGGAGCGGTCAGGGGAACCCTCGATGGACACTACGGGGAGGCTTTGCACCGATCCCCGCCTCTAGACAGAGGCAGCCCCGCGACGACCATGGTCATGCGGTAACCAACCCGCGCATCAGAGCTGGATCAACCGTCGCTCGTTATCCGCCTCCTCACCCAAACGCCTCCACATCGAGATCAACGCCTGCACGGCGGTTGGTGAAGCACGCCCTGGCCTTGAAAGGACGGACATCAGAGTGTCCTGCTCCTGAAATTCGTGGCAAAGTGTTGGGGCTGATGCGGAGGCGCAGATGCCTTACCGAGTGCCGACGGCCTTGGAACTGAGTGATGCGGAGCGGACCGAGCTTGAAAGCTGGGCGCGGCGGCGCAAAACGGCACAGGCCCTGGCCCTGCGTGCGCGCATAGTCCTGCAAGCGGCTGCGGGGCTGACCAACACGGCAATTGCCGCAGAGCTTGGCATTGCCAAGCATACGGTTGGCAAGTGGCGCGAGCGCTTTGCCCGGCAGCGCACGGACGGGCTGCTGGACGAACCACGTCCTGGCGCGCCGCGACGGATCGCCGACGAGCAGCTCGCGGCGCTGGTGGACCGCACGCTCGCGGAGCGTCCGAAGGGCAGCACGCACTGGAGCCTGCGGACGATGGCGAAAGCGTCTGGCTTGTCGGCCACGACGATTGGCCGGGCCTGGCGTGCCTTCGGCCTGCAGCCGCACCGGGCGGAGACCTTCAAGCTGTCCACCGACCCCCTCTTCGCCGAGAAGGTGCGTGATATCGTTGGTCTCTACCTCGCGCCGCCCGACCGCGCCCTGGTGCTGTGCGTGGACGAGAAGAGCCAAGTGCAGGCGCTCGACCGCACCCAGCCGCTGCTGCCGCTGCGGCCAGGACAGGCGGAGCGCCGCACCCACGACTACGTCCGCCACGGCACGACCAGCCTGTTCGCGGCCCTTGACGTCAAGGCGGGAACGGTGATCGGCAAATGCTTTCCTCGGCATCGCGCAGCCGAGTTTCGTAAGTTCCTCGACGAGATCGATGCCCAGGTCCCGCCCGATCTCGACGTCCACCTCGTGCTCGACAACTTGGGTACTCACAAAACCAAGCTTGTCCGGGACTGGCTGGCCAAGCGGCCGCGCTACCACGTCCACTTCACGCCCACCTCGGCGTCCTGGATCAATCAGGTCGAGCGCTGGTTCGGGCTACTGACTGAGCGCGCGATCCGGCGGGGCGTCCACCGCTCCGTTGACGCTCTCGAGCGTGACATCCATGCATTCCTTGACGCCACCAATGCCGACCCAAAACCCTTCCGCTGGGTCAAATCAGCCGACGACATCCTCGCCAGCGTCAAGCGCTTCTGCCTGCGATCCTTGAACGAAAACACAGTTGAGCAGGCTTTGTAACGAACTTCTGAACCGGGTCACTAGCAGCCTCGCTATCCGATCTGGCGCGGACTACAAAGTCGGACGCTCGGAGGAATGGCTTTGTCAAACATGGTCTACACCGTAGTCTTGGCTAATGACGGCTGGACGATTAATCAGGATACCAACCAGTATACGGGTTACACATCCCAAACGGCTGCCATCAAGGCGGCGATCGCAGTGGCCACAAAGCTTGGCCTTCGTGGTCACGATACATTTGTGATGCTTCAGAGCTCCGAGGGATCCTTGAAGCAGGTGTTCGCGTCCGATCCTGCACCACCAACGATCGATAGCATGATGGATGAGCTTCGATTGGGATCAGAAGGACAGGGCGCATGAGCGAGGCCGCCGAGCGCTTCGCCGCCGAGTGGATCCGCGAGAACGTCGTGGCCGGTCAAGCGGTCGCTCCCGGGGACACAGGCCGAGCGCAGTTCCTGGCCAGCGAATGTCAGGCGGATGCCCGAACCGCGGGTATCCAGGACACCGATCTGGCGGAAGGGGTGAGATGCATGGTTGGCGGCGCGGACGGCTTGGTTAACCTGATAGCAAAGGCGGTTGAGGCGGCCTCCGAAGACGAGTG
>Ga0210040_10002514_pt1 | contig 25753 bp, 25 predicted proteins | sample CryGeyCG12114_NA_FD_185462 | JGI IMG/M metagenome (GOLD analysis project Ga0210040, IMG submission 185462) | Groundwater microbial communities from aquifer - Crystal Geyser CG19_WC_8/21/14_NA (SPAdes) (version 2) | ecosystem: Environmental > Aquatic > Deep subsurface > Groundwater | place: USA... | reverse complement strand
ATCGAGGGGAACTAAGCTACTGCGTGCTGTCGATCCTGCGCTTCTGCCCGTTCATTCGCTTTATCCACATCGTTACGGACGGGCAGGATCCCACCTTTTTGAGGGAGATCCTCGCCGCCGAACCGGAATGGAGCATGAAGGTAAAGATCGTCGAGCACCCGACGATCTATGGAGAACATGCCGATCTCCTGCCTGTTTTCAGCTCGCGGTCCATTGAAACCATGTTGCACCGTATTCCCGCGTTGAGCGACTGCTTCGTTTATTTCAACGACGACATGTTTGTGGGGCGGCCCCTTCAACCTGAGTTCTTTTTCCGATCAGGAATGCCTGTTCTGCGAGGCCGATTTCAAAAGAGTGACCGGCTCATTGCGTGGTTGAAGCGGTTTCGACCAGGACGAAGGCGGCCGGGCTTCAAGGAAGCGCAAAAGAACGCCGCTAGGATCATCGGTTTCGACAACGCGGTTTTTGTCGCCGAGCATCTTCCTTATCCCATGCGGCGCACGACCCTGCAGGAATATTACAAGGAAAAGGACGACCCACTGCGCTCGCAGGCCGGGCACCGTTTTCGAAGCGAAACGCAATTTTCCCCGATCGGTCTTGCCAACCATCTGGAGCTACTGAGGAAAACCCCCGTTGAGGTTGCCACGGCAGCTGGATTCATCAAGCCGCCGAGGAACGGCAGGTCGCGGGCAAAGGCTCTGCGTACGCTCGAAAAACTCAAGGCAGGCAAGTTGGCTGCAATCTGCATCCAGAGCCTGGATCAGTTTGGCGACGCTGATCGCAACATGGTGCTTGCTTGCCTTAATGATTGGTACAGGCCGCCAGAAACTTCCCCGGTCATGGGCCCAAACAACCTTCCAGCCGAGAAGGTCCGGCTAGCGCACCGTTCGCCATGAACGATCAGCCACGAAGGGCGTAGTTGATCCTTCGGGCCCCTTCGACGATTCGATGTTGAAGGGTCGCCAGCCGCTTCCACCACGGGAACTTCGCGCCTTTGTACGTGGACCTATTGGCAATTGTTGTGCGGTGTTGTCCAAGATCCACGAGGTCTAATCGCGTCGTGTAGATATTGACCTCTGTGGCCCAGCCCCGTTCCAACGCAATATCCCAAGGATGCGCCATGCATTCCAAGCCATCGATCAGTTTTCGGGCTCCTTCGCGCGTCACGGCGTAACAGGCGGCAGAGCCTTGCGGGCCCACAGCGGCGCGTCCGATCTCATCTCCGAGCACAGACGTAGCGTAATGCTTAAACCAAACAATCCTGTGGTTGCAAAGCTTGATGACCTCCGCTTTGGGCAAAGCATCGAACGCCGCTTCCACGCGCTTTGGGAGATCATAGCCGAACTCGATATCGTCTTCGACGATGATGCCGACCGGTTGATTGGAGCTGAGGAAGGTGGATAAGGCCTTCAGGTGGCTCCGGTAGCATCCATATTCGCCGGGAAGGATAGTTCGCCCGTTGTTGCGCCGGAAGGACCGCTCGCCGCATTCCAGCCGTTCATCGGCCGCCAGTTGATATCCATCCACACCGGTGACGCGAATAAGTTCTAGATTGTGTTGCCCCGCCTGTTTTGAAAGGCGAGACCAGCGGCCGGCGGACCGGTCCAGATTGATCGCATAGATCCCAATGTTCATTGCCCGGCATCTTCTTTCGTGGAGCGCCCCCGGAGCAGCTTCACCACTGCGATTAAACGGCATCGCCGCGGTCGCCTATCATTCTCGCCGCGGATTTGGCAAGCACGCGCCGTAAACCGCAACCACAAGCCCCCTGCAATCGGCATGGGCGCGACATGTGCGGCCAAGCTTTCGAGAGAAGCCATTCCGACTCCCGCTGTGGCAACTGTGTGAGGGCAGTCAGCCATTCCCCGAGAATGAGCAGAGTCCTCAATGTACAAAAATGGACGATGAAAGCTTCGCGGTTCAGCGAGAACAGATACGGCATGATCAAGGAACAGGAGGCCGGGATGCTGACTGAAGATGGAGTTTGCAATCGTATTTGTCCGGCCATCGACAAACATGGCTTTGCGCACTGGCTTGTGGCTGATGTCCATGGATCATCCAACAACGGTGAACTTGTCCGCCGCCGGAGTTTTGAGAAAGATGGTGCCCGCTTTAGGGGGAGCTCTGGCTCATCTGGTTGGTAGATCAGGCGGCGGCTTTGCGATGCTGCCAGCGCCCACCATTCGCTTTTCGCCTTTTATGCCAAAAAGCAGACGGTCTGCATACCACCAAAAGTGGACATAAGGATTGGTTTCTTGCCTCGTAAGCGTTGATGCCTGCCAGCCTTAGCTGAGTGCTGAACATCATACACGAGTGTGAGCAGCGCCAAGCGTTCGTCACCGTTCTCGATCCACATGTCACTACCCGAGGCGAGATGGGGCACCTGGTACTCACGGTCTTGGGCATGGTCGCTCAAATGGAGCGCCGCTTCATCAAAGAGCGTCAGCGAGAAGGTATCGCTCGTGCAAAGGAAGCAGGTGCTTACAAGGGCGGGAAGCGGAGAGTTAAACGGGATACTGTGCTGCAACTCGCAGCCAGCGGCACAAAACCTCTGCCATTGCAGCTGCAGTCGGTTGCTCCCGTATGCAAGTTTAGCGGATCCTTCAGAACAGCGTCCGATAACGCGCGATCCCACGACTGGCATCAAATTATAACGGCAGCAACCTTGCCGCCACGTCGGTTGTAAGGGCTATTTCGCACCCCCTGATCAATCTGGGGATCTTCGACTCCGGGCCATCTTTGAGTACTTACTGGTCGAAGTGCTTTCGCAACGCGGCTCGCTGCGTCAACCTTCTGCCTGCGCTTGACGCCAGTGCCCGTTCGCGGTCGCTGGTGCGTTTCAGGCCTTCCGTCGCATCAAACCGCTCCATTCGCCCGGTGCCGCCCAAGCATAGGGTGCCGGGTAGGATATCTCAACACCCAAGTCGAAGGCGGCATGCCAGCCCCAACGCGGGTCATCGAGAAATGCCCGGCCGACTGCCACTTGGTCCGCCTGTCCGCTGGCGATGATATCGTTCGCCTGCTGTGGGCTCGTGATCATACCGACCGCACGCGTTGTGATGCCGCTTCCTCGGCGAACAGCCTCGGCGAGCGACGGGTGATGATCTTCGACATTTGCAATCGTCGGATTGGTGACGGGAATGCCGCTCGAGGTCACACAGGCGTAGTTGATGCCGATGGCTCTTAGCCGGGTTGCGAGTGTTGTTGCGTCGACGATCGTTAGTCCATCCTCCGCCCAATCGCTTCCTGTAATCCGGGCGCCAACAGCAATGTCGCCTGCGGCATCACGGACAATCCGCGCGATGCGCAATGGGAAAGCCATCCGTCGTTCCGTATCGCCTCCCCACGCGTCTTCTCGCAAATTAGAGAGAGGCGAGTGGAACTGGTGCAGCAGATAGCCGTGAGCGACATGAATTTCGACCACCTTGATGCCCAGTCGCGCGGCGCGTTGGGTTGCATCGCGAAAGTCGTCGGCGATCTGATCCAGATCCTCCTCGCTCGCGGCCTGCGGAAGGGCCCAGCCCAATCGATGCTCGATTTCTGATGGAGCCAACGTTTTCCAAGCGTCGCCAGAGGAAAGGCTTCCGCCCGGCGTTTCCCAAGGGCGATGGGCCGACCCCTTCCGGCCAGCGTGCGAGAGTTGGATGCCGAATTCGGTGCCCGGAAGGGCCACGCGACGTGCCTGTTCGAGCACGAAACCCAAGGCATCTTCGCCGGCGTCGGAATAAAGACCGAGACAGCCATGTGTGATCCGCCCGCGGCGCGACACTGCCGTCGCCTCTATCATCACAAGGCCGGCGCCCGACATGGCAAGCGACATGAGTTGCGTATGCCAAACCGAAGCACAGCCATCATTTGCCATATACTGGCACATCGGCGCGACGGCTATCCGGTTCGGCAAGGTGATCGGACCAAGGTCCAGAGATCTGAAAAGCGGGGCTTCGGACATAGAATCCCTTTGCACGACACGGGCGCTTTGGAGCGCCCCTGAGAGAATGGATGTTTAAGATGAAGACGAAGCGCAAATGCCAGAAACGTCGCGGCGACGTCGGTGCTCTGAGTAGCGGCTGAGTCCTTATCCACTTATCCACTACTCTCTAACCAGAAGCGTGGTGGAGCAATCCGTGTGGTGGAATTCATCACCGGAACGTGCCGCCGCGAACGCTGTTTGAGGTAGGGCCTCCAAGTTCAATTTTTCGGGCTGAGATCCAGCTTGAACCACTTCTCCGAAATCTTGGCCAAGGTGCTGTCACTCTTCATTTCGGCCAGCGCCTTGTTCAAGACTTCCTTCAGCTCGCCGTCTTCCTTGCGGATGCCGAGGCAGACGTTGGTAGCCTGGATGCCGCCGACCAGCAGCGGGCCACTGATCTTCAGCGCACCGTTGCTCTTTTCCGCACGATCCCGCGCGAAAACGACATTGTCATACTGGCCATCGAGACGCCCTGCTTCGAGGTCGAGAAGCACCTGCTCGGAAGACTTGTAGGAGCGGACTTCGACGGCGTCGCCGAAGTTCTCTTCAACGAACTGCAACTGGCTTGTGGAAAGCGAACCACCGAGCGTAAGCCCCTTCACCGCTTCCTTGATCTCTGCGAGCGCCGCCTTGCCTTCTTCCGTTTCGGTGGACAGGCTCTCGCCATCATGCGGCAGCTTGGCCAGCGGACCATCAGCCGAGACGAGGAAGGTGTTGGGCGTGATCACGTAGGGATCGGAAAAGTCGATTGCCTTGCGGCGCTCCGGGTTCGGGCCCATTGTCAGAACAACGTCGAACTTGCCGGCAATTAGCGACGGGATCTGGCTATCCCAGTCCTGCGCAATGATGTTGCACTCAAGCTTTGCACGCTTGCAGACTTCATTGATGATATCGAGGTCGAGACCCTCGAGCTGTCCGTTTGGCATCGTGGAGTTGAAGGGCGGAAATGCGCCTTCCACGCCCACATTGACGGTCTTCCATTCCTTGGCGCCAGCGGCGCCTGCAAAGGTGACAGCCGACAGCGCACAGGCTGCGAAAGCGGTAATTATCTTAATCATTCCATTTCTCCTCTAGGCGGCAACAGGGTACCGCCAGACATTGTTCTTTCCCCCGAGCGAACGATTTCGCCGCTCCTGGGTCAGAAGCTGCCGTATCGCCGAGCAGCTGAAAAGCGGAACATCGTTCTCATACGTGAATCATATTCATCATTAGGTACACGCCCTTCAGGGGCATGCCGCTTTTACATGTCTTACGACTTCGGCGTGAGTAGCGAACCAGATACCCTCATGACCCCGAATATGCGCAATCAGCTCCTCCAGGATCCACAAGCGCGATCGATGGCCGATGATGTCTGGATGCATGGTCAGCTGAAAGATGCCGCCTTCCTGGTAGGCCGCGTCGAACTCCCGCATGAAGATCTTGAGGATGTCATGCGGCGCGATCTGCGGACGCAATCCACCCCAGCGATCCATTACGAGATAAGCGGCATCGTCGCGGATCCATTCCACCGGCAACTCGATCACGCCGGACGGCTGACCGTCCAGCAGCAGTTCGTAGCAATCGACATCAGCCATTAGCGAGGAGTCGTAGAGCAACCCCATCTCGGCGGTGATCGCCAGGGTCGCGTCGCTGAAATCCCAGGAGGGCGTGCGGATGCCGACCGGACGTTCCCCGGTGATCGTCTCCAGCACATCCGCCGCCTTCAGGGCCAAATCGCGTTCGGTGTCCGCATCGAGCAGCGTGTTGCGCTCATGGATCCACCCATGCAAGGCGATCTCATGGCCATCCGCGACAAGGCCGCGTTGCTCATCTGGGTAATGGATAGCGGAAACTGCCGGCACGAAGAAGGTTGCCGGAATGCTGTTGCGCGAAAGCAGCGCCTTAATGCGCGGCACACCTTGGCGCGGCCCGAACTGGCCCTGTGACAGCGCCGAGATGGAGCGGCCGCCATCGCGAAGCTCGAACGTATCGTGATCGGAATCGAAGGATAGCGCCACCGCACAGCGCGCGCCGCCGGGCCAGCTTTCCGGCTTCAGGGAGCGCCCGGCGCGGGCGCGGTTGAGGATGGTCTGCAACCGCTCTTCCGGCCAGGTCCAGGTCGGCAGAACCGGGGTGTCGGCGCTCATGGCTTCGGTCCTCCGCTGACAGACAGGGTCTGGCCGCTGATATAGCTGGCGAAGGGTGAGGCCAGGAACAGAACGGCGTTGCACAAGTCTTCCGGCACGCCGATGCGGCGCAGCGGGATGTCTGCCAGCATCGCCTGCTGGCCGGCTTCACCATAAGAAGCCCATTGACGCTCATAGTCCGGGCTGGTTGGCAGGAAGCCAGGCGCTACTGAATTGACGTTGATGCCGAAAGGCCCGAGCTCATGGCCGAGCTGGCGCGTCAGGCCGATGAGCGCCGCCTTGGCGCTGGCATAGGCCTGAATGCCCGTCAGGCTTACGCCGAGGCCGGCACCGCTCGATATGAACACCATCTTGCCCGCGCCGCGCTTCTTCATGCCGGGAACGAGCGCCTTCGCGACAAGGAACGCGCCGCGCACATTGACGCTGTAGATCTTGTCCCAGTCTTCAGACGGAACCTCTTCCACCGGCTTGGCGCGCTGGCCGAGCACACCGCCAGCGACATGCACGAAGATGTCGAATCCGCCGTGCTGCTCTTCCTCAGCGGCAAAAGCCGTCAAGCCAACCTCGTCCGTGACGTCGAGCAGGACGGTTGTCACCGATCCACCCCGCGCTGGTACGACCGCCGTCACCTCATCCAGCGCTGCCTCGTTCACATCGCTCGCCGTGACGGCCGCGCCCTCATGCGCAAAGGCCGCGCAGATCGCACGGCCTATGCCTCTTGCCGCCCCCGTTACGAGGACGCGCTTTCCTTCAAACTGGATGTCCATTCCTGCCCTTGTCTGCTGTTCTGTAACCAAGCCGATGGCTGAGTTCCTCGGCCGACTGAACCACCGCTTCGATCATGCTCTCGCGACGGGCGGCAAAGCGGGTGGAGACAGTTGCCATGTTCAGTGCGGCGATGACCTCGCCGCTCGCGTCGCGCACAGGCGCCGCGACGCCTGACCCGCCAACCACAGCTTCCTCGTCGCTAATCGCGAAACCGTCTTCGCGCGTCTGTTCAACGATGCGGCGCAACTGCACGCGGTCGATCACCGTTTGCGGGGTGATCTGCACGATCCGCTCCCTGGCGAGATAGGCTGCGACCCTGTCAGGCGCCCAATGGGCCAACAAAACCCGACCCATGGCGGTGCAGAACGCGGGGTCCGACCCCGTCAAATCGGAATCAAAGCGGATGGCTTGATGGCTGACGCTCTTGGCAAGGATCTTGACCCGCCCGTCCTTGCGCCGCGCACCGAGAAAGACGGTCTCGTCATGACGATCGCGCAACGTATCCATGATCGGCGTAGCAGCCGCGACCAGTGAGGCCTCCCCGCCGCCCGCCCAACCTGGGCCGTTCCGGAAGGCTTCATGAATGGCATAGGCATCGCCATCGTTGCGCACGACATAAGCGCGCGAAACCAGCGTCGCCAAAAGATTGAAGGTGCTGCTCTTGGGGTAACCAAGTTCGGACACGATCATCTTGAGCGTCAGCGGCTTTGGTGAACGGGCGAGCAGTTCGAGGGTTTCCAACACCCGAACGGCCGACTTCACCTCTGAGTTCTGTTCTTGTATATGAACCATATTCTTATTGAAGAATTTCATCTAGGCATATCATGATCACTCCCGAGTGAAAAGGATCGGAATTGAACATGACGCAAGGAACGAAGGTCGCGATTGTCACGGGTGCGGCACGTGGCATTGGCAAGGCTTGCGCGCTCGATCTCGCCCGCGCCGGCTACCATCTCGCACTGGTCGACCTGCTGGAAAAGGAGCTCACCGAAACCACGGCGCTGTGCGAGACACTCGGCATCAAGGCCGTCGGTTTCGTGGCGGATGTAGCCAGTCATGCGCGCGCCGGTGAGATCGTGGAAGCGACGGTTGCGCAGTTCGGCCGGATCGATTTCCTCCTGAACAACGCAGGCCGCTCCGCGCCCGAAAGCATTCTCGACATAACCGAAGACCAGTTCGACCGCGCCATCGCGATCAACCTGAAGAGCTGCTTCAACTATATCCAGCACACCGCGCCGCACATGATCCGCGATGGCGGTGGGCGCATCGTTTCGATCTCGTCGCTGAACGCGTTTACCGGCGGCGTCACGCAGGCCGTCAGCCGCTTTGCTTATGCCGCAGCCAAGGCCGGCATTCTTGGCATGACCCGTTCGCTCGCCAAGGAGCTCGGCCCCTATATCGCCATCAACGCAATCTGCCCGGGCGTGATCCAGACCGAAATTGATACCGATTTCACGGCCCGCGAAGAAGAAACCAAGAAAGGCATTGCGCTTGGTCGCCTCGGCACGGCCGACGATGTCGCCCGTCTCGTCACCTTCCTTGCCACGTCTGAACCCTGTTTCATGACCGGTCAGGCGCTGACCGTGGACGGGTTCCAGTTCAACATCTGACGACCCGCACCGGCTCAAAAACGAGGAAAGGCAGGGAATGGCAGAGATCTTCAGTCTGTTGAGCTTCGGTCCTGAAGGATGGGGCCGGTCGCTGCTGAGTGCGGCTGCCATGACGGTGGCGGTGGCCGTTTGCGGCTTCCTGCTTGGGCTGGTGATCGGCGGTCTGCTTGCCTGGGCGAGGCTTGCCGGCAACATGGCGCTTCGCATCGGCGCGGATACTTATACGACGGTTCTTCGCGGCATTCCCGACCTCCTCGTCATCTATCTCTTCTATTTCGGCGGCAGCCTGCTGGTGACCAACATTGCCGCGCTGTTCGGCAGTGAAGGTTTCGTCGGTGTCCCGCCCTTCGTGGCGGGCGCGCTCGCCATCGGCGTGGTATCCGGCGCCTATCAGGGGGAAGTTTTCCGTGGTGCCTTCCGCTCGCTTCTGCCCGGCGAGATCGAAGCCGGAAAGTCCGTGGGCATGAACCGCTTCCTCCTGTTTCGCCGCATCATCGCGCCGCAGATCGTTCAGCACGCGCTGCCCGGCATCGGCAATGTCTGGCAGATGGCGCTCAAGGAGTCCGCCCTGATCTCCGTCACCGGACTTGTCGAACTCCTGCGGCAGTCGCAAATCGCCGCCGGTTCCACCCGTCGGCCGTTCGAGTTCTTCCTGATCGCCGGCGCCATCTTCCTGGTGATCACCTGGATCTCGCAGCAGCTGTTCCAGTTCCTGGAAAAGCGGACGACGCGCGGCACCCGTTCGGCGGGAGCCGCCTGATGGATTTCGCCTTCCTCGGCCAGACCTTTCTGCAGCTTTTCAGCGGCATTCCGCTCACCCTGCAACTCACCGCCGTCGCCTTCGTGATCGCCTCGATCCTTGCCGTCCTCATCGCGATTATCCGCACCAGGAAAATTCCGGTTCTGGATCAGATCGTCGGCTTCTATGTCTTCGTTTTGCGCGGCACGCCGCTGCTCGTGCAGATCTTCCTGATCTATTATGGCCTCGGCCAGTTCCGCCCGACCCTGCAGAGCCTCGGCCTTTGGCAGTTTCTGCGTGATCCCTACTGGTGCTCGATCCTTGCCTTGGCGCTCAACAGCTCCGCCTATGCCAGCGAAGTCCTGCGCGGTGGCTTGCGGTCCGTGCCCGTGCGCGAGATCGAAACGGCGCGCGCTTACGGCATGTCGGGCTTGCGCCTTTATCGCCGTATCATCTTGCCGATCGCCATTCGTCGCGCCTTGCCCGGCTATGGCAACGAGCTGATCCTGATGGTGAAGGCGACCTCGCTCACATCGACCATCACCTTGATGGAAGTGACCGGCATTGCCGCAAAGCTGATTTCCGGAAGCTTCCGCCCGGTGGAGGTCTTCGTTGCGGCAGGCGTGATCTATCTCGCCATCAACTTCATCCTGACGCGCATCATTGCCGTGATCGACTGGTGGCTCACTCCCCATCTTCGCCGCCCCAAGACAATCGCCGCAAAGCTGGAGCCCACGCATGTCTGATCCATCATCCCAGCCCGTCGTTTCGGTGCGCGACCTGCACAAGCAGTTCGGCGCTCTGGAGGTGCTAAAAGGCGTTTCCATCGACGCCAGGAAAGGCGACGTGATCGCCATCCTGGGCTCCTCCGGATCAGGCAAGAGCACAATGCTTCGCTGCATCAACATGCTTGAGCTGCCCACATCCGGCGAGGTCGCCATCAGCGGCGAGGTCATTCGCCTGAAGAAGTCAGGGACCCGCACGGCGATCGCCGATCAGAAGCAGATCGACCGCATTCGCACTCGCGTCGCCATGGTGTTCCAGAGCTTTAATCTGTGGTCGCATATGACGATCCTGGAGAACCTGATCGAAGCGCCTGTTCAGGTCCAAGGCCGCCACCCTGCGGATTGCGTGGCTGAAGCCAAGGCGTTACTCGACAAAGTGGGGATCGCGGACAAGATCGACGCCTATCCCGCCCACCTTTCTGGCGGCCAGCAACAGCGCGCAGCGATCGCACGCGCGCTTGCGATGCATCCAGACGTCATGCTGTTTGACGAGCCCACATCAGCGCTTGATCCAGAACGCGTCGGCGAGGTGCTAAAGGTGATCCGGGCGCTGGCGGAAGAAGGCCGCACCATGCTGGTGGTCACCCACGAAATGGCGTTTGCCCGTGAGGTCGCCAACCGCGTGATCTTCCTGCATCAAGGCCAGATCGAGGAAGACGGCCCGGCCAAGGAAGTCTTCGCCAATCCGAAATCGGAACGGTTCCGCCAGTTCATTGCTACTGCTCACAACCATTGACCGGAAAACACATGCAGCCCGACACAGACCTGATCCTGCGATGGCTGGCTGATCAGCAGGGCGCCATGATCGCACTGCTCGAAGAGCTGGTGAACATCGACTCCGGCTCGGCGCGATCGAGGCGATCCTCGGCGCCGTTACCATTCCCGGAACGGAAACCACCTTCAGCCGCGAAAGCGAGTCCTTGCCGCTCGCGCCTTCGCCTGAGAACGAAGGGTTGACCGAACTCTACCTCGGTGCCGCCCGCGACCTTGGATCTCCGATCGGGGCAGAGTTCACCGGCGGCTGCGCCGATTCCGGGATCGCATCCTGGGCAGGTGCGCCCACGGTTTGCGGCACGGGCCCGATCGGTGGAAAGGCGCACACCCCCGAAGAATATATCGAACTCAAAACGCTGTCGCAGCGAGCGCGCTTCGTTGCTGCAACGATCTGCCGGTTGGCCGCACAAGGATAAGGCCCCCGCCTTAGAGTGAAGCTCGGGGGAAGGCGCGACCGCCCTCCCTTGAGCTTGGTCAGCCCGTCGCCGCCTTTCGACGCAGCAACATGCCGAACAAGTCGCGCGGTTCGTCGGGATCGGCCAACAGGTCGAGACTGTTGAAGAAGGCCGTGCCGGCGATCTTGTCTCTGACGTAACGGAGCGCCGAGAAATCCTCGGTTGCGAAGCCGACGCTGTCGAACAGGGTGATCTGGCGATCCGACCGGCGCCCCTGCGCCTGGCCGGTCATCACGCTCCACAGTTCGGTCACAGGATGGTCGGCCGGCAGCTGCTGGATCTCGCCTTCGATGCGGGTTTGCGGCGGAAACTCCACGAAGATGTCAGCACGCAGCAGGATGTCGCGATGCAGTTCCGTTTTGCCGGGACAATCGCCGCCCACCGCATTGATGTGCATGCCCGCGCCGATCATGTTGTCGGTTAGAATCGTGGCATTCTGCTTGTCGGCCGTGACGGTGGTGACGATCTGCGCACCCTCCACCGCCTGTTCTGCGGAGGAGCAAGCCTCGATATGAAAGCCGAACCGCTCGAGATTGTTCTTGCAGCGCTGCGTGGCGGAAGGATCGATGTCGTAAAGCCGCAGATGGTCGACACCAAGCACCGCCTTGAAGGCCAGCGCCTGAAACTCGCTTTGCGCGCCATTGCCAACCATCGCCATGGTGCGCGACTCGTTTGGCGCAAGATATTTCGCGGCCACCGCCGATGTGGCAGCCGTGCGCAATGCGGTCAGGATGGTCATTTCCGAAAGAAGCAGCGGGTAGCCCGTGTCGACATCGGCAAGGACGCCGAAAGCGGTCACGGTCTGCCGCCCGGTCTTCGTGTTCTTCGGGTGGCCGTTGACATATTTGAAGCCGTAAAGCCGACCGTCGCTCGCCGGCATCAGCTCGATCACGCCATCAATCGAATGCGCGGCAACGCGCGAAACCTTGTCGAAGCTTTCCCAACGACGGAAGTCTTCTTCGACGTAAGCGGCAAGCTCGGTCAGGAAGGTTTCGGTCCCCGTGTCCAGCACGAGGTCCATCATCTTTTCAACGCTGACGAAGGGAACGAGGTTCAGGTTTTCAAGCGGGGTCATCAGTAGCTCCTGGTCGGTCGGTCCATGACCTGGCGGCCCATCAGGCTGGCGGCCAGATCGACCATCAGCCGCGCGGTGCGGCCGCGGACATCGAGAAAGGGGTTGAGTTCAACGAGATCGAGGCTGGAAACGAGGCCGCTGTCATGCAGCATCTCCATCACGAGATGCGCTTCGCGGAAGGTCGCGCCACCCGGCACGGTAGTGCCCACCGCCGGTGCAATGTCGGGCTCGAGAAAATCCACATCAAGGCTGACATGCAGAAGGCCGTTCGCCGCTTCGACGCGCTCGATGAATTGGCGCAAAGGGGCCGCAATGCCGTGCTCGTCGATCGCGCGCATGTCATGCACGGTGATCGGGCTTTCAGCGAGTGCGGCGCGCTCGGCCGGATCCACGCTGCGAATGCCGATCAAGCAGACATTGGCGGGATCAACGGGATGCGCGTTTTTCGGGAAGTAGCCGTCGAAGCCCGGCTTACCGGTGAGGTAGGCTATCGGCACGCCGTGCAGATTGCCGCTGTCGGTGGTGTCCAGCGTATGGAAATCAGTATGGGCATCGAGCCACAACACGAAGAGCGGTCGCCCTTGTTCGGCAGCGCGGCGGGCCATGCCAGCCACGCTGCCCGCCGATAGGGCATGGTCGCCGCCAAGGAAGATCGGCATGCCCTTGCCGCTTTCGCGATAAGCGACATCGGTCAGTACCTGCGTCCAGCCGGCGATTTCCGGCAGGTGGTGCACGGCCGGGTTGGGATGCGTGATCGCCGCGACCGGTGGCAGCGTGACGTTGCCAAGGTCGCTCACCTCATGGCCGAGTTCGGCCAGGACTTCCAAAAGACCGGCGGTGCGAAAAGCACTGGGTCCCATTTCGCAACCACGCTGGGAAGCACCGTCCTGAAGCGGCACACCAATCAATCTGCAATGCATTCGTATCTCCTATGCCCGCAATAGGGCATGGGTGATTGGCGGTTCGAACAGGTTGATTTGTCAGATTATAGGAATAAACCCGCCGATATGGCAGCTACAACGAACGTTTTGACATGGATGCGCTCAACCAACGTCTGATCACGCTCTTGCGGCACAATGCGCGCCGAAGCATTTCCGATCTGGCGGGCGAACTCGGCGTGTCCCGCGCGACGGTGCGCGCGCGGGTGGAGAACCTGGAAAAGAACGGCAGCATCGTCGGCTACACCGTGATCCTGCGGGCCGACACGGTGGATCTGCCTGTACGCGGCATCATGATGATCGAGATCGAAGGTCGCGTCACCGAGCGCGTCATCTCCGCTCTTGGCGGCTTTCTGGAAATCTCGGAAATCCACACCACCAACGGCCGCTGGGACCTGATCGTCGAACTCAGCGCGGCAACCCTTGCGGATCTGGACAACGTCCTGCGCCGCATCCGCTTGTTGCCAGGCATCATCGCCAGCGAAACGAACCTGCTCCTGGCTACCCCGCGCAGCACCAAGGCGCGGCTTTAGGCGGGCTCGAGGCTTCAGCGCCAAGATTACTGTCTTCGGCCAGGTATGGATGTAATCCGTTGGTAGCGTTCGACCAGCCTTAAAGCGGACTGCCTGCTTTCGGCCCATCGCAGTCACTGTCACACCAAGGTTTTGGGTCGGCGCAAGGCTGTCACATCTGAGGTGTGTCAAGCCTGACGTTACCGCTTGCCCAGGTCACATTGAGCAGTTACGCGGTGGTATACCCTGAGGCAACAATCATCATTGTTGAGCAGCGGTTGGTGTATGATCAACCGACGTAAATTGATCCATCAACTGCAGCGGGGGAAAACGAGCTTCATCTCTCATGAAACATCGCCGACATGGCGCTATGCAGGGGGCACCGTCGGACTTTGATGCGCCGCCCAGGATCATGCGATGAAGATCGCCGACATCTGAGTCAGGATCGCTCACCGCCCACAATGCCAAATCAGCCAACTTTCGCTTACGCTGCATAAGATTATGCAAAAGGCAGCCGAATGAGTGTTCGCGGAAGCCTGGATGAACAGCCAGAGGTATATGGATGTTCACGGGACGGGTCTGACCAATCCGGTGTACACGGTCATTACATTGCTCTTCCAGGCCGGATTCCACCAGCGGGAAAGATGAATGACGTGGGTTACTGCTGATCCTGTGAACTTTCGTCGAGCTAGTATCGACGTAAGTTCCTTCGATAGGCATAAGTGCGAAGTCCGGGGAACATTTCATGCTTATTTTCACGACCACCGCTTATCCGCTCTCATCGCTCGTGGAGGACATTAGCAAGGCAAGATCGGCTTGCCTGAAATTCAGCGGCCTTTTGTTTGGCCGAATAAGAACGTTCGGAATCTCTTCGATTCACTCTATCGCGGTTATCCCGCCGGATACTTGCTGTTTTGGGAGACGGGAGCTGACAGCGCGACTAAGACGATCGGAACACGTGGGCCACACTCCGCTCCGTCACTAGCCATCGTTGACGGACAGCAACGGCTTACCTCGCTATTTGCGGTTGTGAAAGGGCGCGAGGTGCTGCGCGCGAATTTCAAGAAGGAGCGCATCCGTATAGCTTTCAATCCGCTGCAAGAAAGGTTTGAGGTTACCGATGCCTCTATCCTGAAGGATAAGGCCTATATCCCTGACATTTCAGTGTTGTGGGCACCCGGAGCGAGTCTTTTCAAGATCGCGGGCACCTTTGTCGCCGAGCTTGCCACTGTGCGCGAGTTAGCTGAGGAGGAGAAGGAGCAGGCGATGGAGGCTATTGGTAGATTGCATGCCTTGCCGAGCTACGCGTTTACGGCTCTCACTCTCAATGCATCCGTCAGCGCGGAAGGCGTCGCTGAGGTATTTGTCCGGATTAATGGTGAGGGCAAGAAGCTCAACCAGTCCGACTTCATCATGACCCTCATGTCTGTCTTCTGGGATGAAGGTCGTGCCGAGTTGGAAGCGTTTGCAAGAGATTCTTCTGTGCCACGTGCGGGTTCACCATCCGGATATAACCATTTCATAAAGCCGTCGCCCGACCAGATGCTTCGCGTCACTGTCGGGCTGGGGCTGAAACGTGCAAGGCTGCAAAGCGTTTATAGTGTTCTACGTGGACGAGACGCTGTTTCAGGAGAGGTGGACCTCGCAAAGCGAGAGGCCCAATTCGCTCTGCTCACCCGTGCTCAAACTTATTCCCTTAACCTCACGAACTGGCATCATTTTCTCAGCGCGTTGACGCTTGCCGGTTATCGGCACGAAGGGATGATCTCATCCGAAACCTCGATCATCTATAGCTATGTGCTGTATCTGATCGGGCTGGTGGACCACGGTTTGGATAAACAGAAGCTGCGGCAGGCCATTGCCGAGTTCTTCTTTATGGCGTCTTTGACCGGCCGTTATACGAGCAGCCCAGAAACGCGGTTTGAGTTCGATCTTGCACAACTGCGTGGTGTTGGGAATGGCGACGCCTACCTGGCGAAGCTGCGCGAAATTTGCGCCACGGCTCTCACGAACGACTATTGGACGACGACTCTACCGAGCGACTTGGCCACAGCTGCGTCACGCAGCCCTTCCCGATTTGCCTATCAGGCCTCATTGATCCTGCTCGGCGCGCGAGCGCTCTATAGCCCGCTAAAGATCGCCGATATGATCGACCCTGTTGTAAAAGGGTCAAAGGCCACCTTCGAGCAGCACCATCTGTTCCCGCGTGCTTATCTTGCTAAGCTGGGTGTATCGGATATCCGGCAGATCAATCAGATCGCCAATTTCGCGCTGGTTGAATGGCCGGATAACCTCAAGATCAGCGATCAGGCTCCATCTGCTTACGCACCAGCGCTGCACAATGCGCTGACCTCTTCCGAGCGTAACGACATGCAACGGTGGCATGCGTTGCCGCCCGCCTGGTGGGAATTGGACTACGAAGATTTTCTTCGTCAGCGTCGCAGCCTGATGGCGCAACTCGTTCGAGACGCCTACCGCAAGTTGTGCGGTGATGTCGCTCCAGAACAGCCGGTGAAGGTCTCGATTCAAAATCTACTTGCTGCGGGCGAAACCGATGCGGTGGAGTTCAAGTCCACGCTACGAACCAACCTTCATACCGGGCAACCGGACGAACGAATGCACCTTGCTGCCTTGAAGACCATTGTCGGTTTCCTCAACGCCAAAGGTGGCACGCTCATGATTGGGGTTGCCGACGATGGCAAGGTGGTTGGTCTGGCAGCGGACAACTTCCCGAACGAAGACAAAATGGCCCTTCATCTCGTCAACTTGATCCGAGACCGCATCGGCGACCTCTTCCTTCCCTATGTTCATCCCCATTTCGACGAGCAAGATGGGGAGCGCGTTATGGTGGTGGGTTGCGAAGCCGGTCCAAGACCCGCCTTTGTGAAAGACGGGCCGAACCATCGCTTCTTTGTGCGCGGTGCGAACGCCACCGCAGAGCTTTCCGGCAATTCCGTTACCGACTATGTGAAGGCGAGGTTCCACTAGGCCGCGCATACCTCGGCAGCGGTGGCACCCTTCAGCGTGGACGGCAGCATCGGTGCTGCGGCCCGTGGCGATCAGGTTGAGGTCTTGTCGGATGAACGCAGTTGAGATCGAGCAGGCCATTTCCGATCTGGCTGAGCAGCCTATCGACGCGGCTGAGTTTTCGTTCGCGTTCCTGCAGGCTTCGGCGCAAAGGCCACTACGATCAAGCGCTTGCGCAGCGGCGAGACTAACAAGTCCGACCTGGGCGGAGTGCTGCAGACCAGCAATATCCATATCAAAGTCGCGGAGCCGGGCGAGGTAGCGACTGCGTTCGAAGCGCTGAAGGCCAGTCCAGCCACCAAACGTTTCAAAGCACGTTTCGTGCTTGCGACTGATGGCGTCGAGCTCTACGCCGAGGACCTTACCTCCGACGAAGCGCCGGTGATCTGCGCCTTCGCTGATTTCCCAAACCACTTTGGTTCGTTCCTGTCGCTGGCGGGCATCTCCACCGTCAAACAGGTGCGCGAAAGCACCTTTGACATTCGAGCCACCAGCCGGCTCAACCGGCTTTAGGTCGAATTGCTCAAGGACAATCCGGACTGGGGCACTGCGGCGCGGCGGCCGGACATGAACCATTTCATGGCGCGGCTGATCTTCTGCTTCTTTGCCGAGGATACCGACATTTTCAACGGCAAGCGCCTGTTCACCGCCACGGTGGAGCAGTTCACCGTACGCGACGGGTCGAACACGCATGAGGTGATCGGCGCGATCTTCACGGCGATGAACACGCCCACCCAGCACAATGGCTTGCCGGATAATCGTTACCGCAAGGCGGCGGGGCTGCGGCCGTGGGCGGACGCCTTTCCTTATGTGAATGGCGGGCTGTTTTCGGGCAGCATGGACGTGCCGCGCTTTTCCCGCATCGCGCGCTCCTACCTCATCAATATCGGCAGCCTGGACTGGACCAAGATCAATCCCGATATTTTCGGCTCGATGATCCAGGCGGTTGCCGACGACGAGGAGCGCGGCGCGCTGGGCATGCATTACACATCTGTGCCCAACATCCTGAAAGTGCTCAATCCGCTGTTTCTGGACGACCTGCACGAGAAGCTGACGGACGCCGGCGACAACGCCCGCAAGCTCCTCAACCTGCGCAACCGCATGGCGCGCATCCGCGTGTTCGATCCGGCCTGCGGCTCGGGCAATTTCCTGGTGATCGCCTACAAGGAAATGCGCGCGATCGAGGCGGCGATCAACGAGCGGCGCGGCGAGCAGGGCCGCAAGAGCGAAATCCCGCTGACCAATTTCCGCGGCATCGAGCTGCGCCACTTCCCGGCCGAGATCGCCCGGCTGGCACTGATCATCGCCGAATATCAGGCCGATGTCGTTTATCGCGGCCAGAAGGAAGCGCTGGCGGCGTTTCTGCCGCTCGATCAGGAGAACTGGATCAAGCAGGGCAACGCGCTGCGCATGGACTGGATGGAGGTGTGCCCACCGGCTGGAGCACCGGTGAAGCGCAACGCGGATGACCTGCTTGAGTCTCCGCAGGAAGAAACGCAGATCGATTTCGAGAACGAGGGTGGGGAGACGTATATTTGCGGGAATCCGCCGTATTTGGGTAGCAAGCGTCAAACCGAGGATCAGAAAACTGACCTAGGAACGGTCTTTGATGCCTACACCGAAAATTGGAGATCCCTAGACTACGTGTCGGCGTGGTTCCTAAAAGCTGTAAAATTTGGAGAACACGCGAAATCTGCTGCTGCATTCGTGGCAACTAACTCGATCTGCCAAGGTCAGCAGGCAGCGATCTTGTGGCCCATCCTGTTCCAAAGCGGTAACGAGATATTTTTTGCCACACTTCGTTCAACTGGAATAATCTTGCGACCAACAACGCAGGCGTGACCGTCGTTATTGTTGGTGTAGCATCGGGATATTCTGGCTCACGTAGGCTGTTTGTGCTGAGCAAAGAGGAAGGCACGACTGTCCGAGTTGTACCCTCCATAAATGCGTATCTAATCCCGGGCTCAGCGACCATTGTTGATCCGCGGAGGAGTCAAATTTCGGGACTACCCGAATTTGATCGCGGAAACTCCCCAACCGACGGCGGGTATCTCATTTTGGATAACGCTCAGTTGGCCGACCAATCGTTGAGCGTTGATCAAACCCGTAAATATGTGCTCCCCTTTGTAGGTTCGTTAGAACTGATACGTGGTCAGATCCGGTCCTGCATTTGGATTGAGGATCAAGACTTGGAAGATGCCATGTCGATCCCTGCAATTGCGACCCGCGTGAAGCAGGTTAGGTCGTTTCGGCTTGAAAGTTCAAAGGCGGCAACCAGGAAGGCGGCAGATTGGTCCTACCGTTTCGATGAGCGAAAGCCCCTGCCACAGGTGCCGACAATTTGTGTGCCTGTGACCAGTTCAGAGAACCGCGAGTATTTGCCAGCTGGTCTTCTTCCCGCCAAAGTGGCTATCTCAAACCTTGCATTCGGAATGCCGTGCACCCAACTTTGGGTCTTTTCGGCTGTTGTATCGCGGTTGATGCTATCTTGGGTTGCCGCTGTGTGCGCCCGAATGAGATCTGATTATAGGTTCACAAATACTCTTTGCTGGAACACCTTCCCCGTCCCGCCGCTCACCGAACGCAACAAAGCCGACCTCACCCGCTGCGCCGAGGACATCCTGCTGGCGCGCGAAGCGCATTTCCCAGCCACCATCGCCGATCTCTACGATCCCAAAACCATGCCCGAAGACCTGCGCGCTGCCCATGAGCGCAATGACGCGGTGCTGGAGCGCATCTATATCGGCCGGCGTTTCCGCAACGATACCGAGCGGCTGGAGAAGCTGTTCGAGCTTTATACCAAGATGGTCGCCAGCGACGCCGGCAAGCCCAAGAGCAAGGGCAGAAAGGTCCGCGCCGATGGCTGATCCGACCTATGAGCCAGGCGGCGACGCCAAGGCGATTTCCGACGTCGCCAAGGCCCATTTCGATGGCAGCTATGCCAGGATGTTCGCGCATCACGACTGGCCTGAGCGCGGCGCGGACATGATGCGCAAGGTGCAGTCGCGCGTGGTGGAAAAATACGGCAGCGTGCGCGCCTTCGCGGCGCATTTCAGCGGGAACAAGGCATGACGATCGAAACCAAGGCCGTTCCGTCCGTGTCGGTGTCCTATGCCCGCAACGGCAATTCGACCAAGGCCAATGAGCTTGGCATGCGGCCGATGCAGGAAAAGGCCTATGACCATCGCGGCGAGCAATATCTGCTGATCAAGTCGCCGCCGGCTTCCGGCAAGAGCCGCGCGCTGATGTTCGTGGCGCTGGACAAGCTGTACAATCAGGGCCTCAAGCAGGCGATCATCGTCGTGCCGGAAAAGTCCATCGGCTCGAGCTTCAACGACGAGCCCTTGAGCCAACACGGCTTCTGGGCCGACTGGACGGTGGCGCCGAAATGGAACCTGTGCAACGCGCCCGGCGAGGATGGCGGCAAGGTCAATTCCGTGCGCGCCTTTCTCGATGGGGATGACCGTATCCTGGTTTGCACGCACGCGACCTTCCGCTTCGCGGTGGAGCGCTTCGGCATCGAGGCTTTCGACAACCGGCTGATCGCCGTCGACGAGTTCCACCACGTGTCGGCCAATCCCGACAACAAGCTCGGCGCGCATCTCGGCGACCTGATCGCGCGTGGGCGCGTCCATGTGGTGGCGATGACCGGTTCGTATTTTCGCGGCGACGCGGAAGCCGTCTTGTCGCCGCAGGACGAGGACAAGTTCGAGACCGTCACCTATACCTATTACGAGCAGCTGAACGGCTACCAGCACCTGAAGCAGCTTTATCTCGGCTACTTCTTCTATTCGGGGACTTATGCCGACGACATCCTCAAGGTGCTGAACCCCGACGAAAAGACCATCATCCACATTCCGAGCGTCAACGCTCGGGAAAGCACCAAGGACAAGTACCGCGAAGTCGAGCACATCATTGAGGCGCTCGGCAGCTGGGAGGGCGTCGATCCCCAGACCGGCTTCCAGCTGGTGCGCACGCCCGAGAACAAGCTGCTGCGCATCGCCGATCTTGTGACCGACGATCCCGGCAAGCGCGACGTGGTGTCTTCCGCGCTCAAGGATCCTAAACAGAAAAACAATCGCGACCATGTCGACATCATCATCGCGCTAGGCATGGCCAAGGAAGGCTTCGACTGGATCTGGTGTGAGCACGCGTTGACCATCGGCTACCGCTCCAGCCTCACAGAGATCGTGCAGATCATCGGCCGCGCAACGCGTGATGCGCCAGGTAAGACGCATGCGCGGTTCTCCAATCTCATCGCTGAACCCGACGCGACGAGTGAAACCGTCGCTGAAGCCGTGAACGACACGCTTACGCGATTGCCGCCAGCCTGCTGATGGAGCAGGTGCTGACGCCGCGCTTTGAGTTTCGCCCTAAAAATCCTAGCAACGAGGCCACCGAAGGCTTCGATTACGGTGATGGCGGCTATAATTCCAACAAGACCAATGTCGGCTTCAACGAGGAAAGCGGCCGCATTCAGATCGAGATCAAGGGTCTGGTGGAGCCCAAAAGCCCGGAAGCCAAGCGCATCTGCCGCGAAGACCTGAACGAGGTCGTGGCCGCCTTCGTGCAGGACAAGCGCAATCTCGAACGCGGCTTGTTCGACAAGGAGATGGTGCCCGAGGAAATGACCCAGCTGCGCATGGGCAAGATCATCAAGGACATGTATCCCGAGCGGGACACGGAAGACCAGGAAGCCATCCGCCAGCACGCGATTGCCGCGCTCAACATCACCCAGCAAGCCAAGGGTGCCTTGCCAGAGGCCGGGTTCCATGAGAGCGATGAGCCAGGTTTGAATAGGGCTTTCATCCAGGGCGTAAAGCGCTTCGCCATGAGCGTGAAGGAACTCGACATCGATCTGATCGACCGCATCAATCCGTTCGGCGAGGCCTATGAGATCCTTTCGAAGGCGATGAATGCGGAGAACCTCAAGCCGGTCGAGGCGATCATTGCCGCTAGAAAGCTGACCCTGACGCCGGAAGAAGCCCGCGATCTTGCCAAGCGGGCGCTGCGCTTCAAGCAGGAGCGCGGTCGGCTTCCCTCGATTACAGCTCAGGACCCATGGGAAAAGCGCATGGCAGAAGGTGTCGCTTTCCTTGCCCGCATGAAAGCCGAGGCAGACCGTGCCTAAGTTCACCGATGAAGACGATGCCCTGCTCAGCGAGCTCGGCATCGCGGTCGAGGCCGAAAAGCCGTCCAGCCGAACGCCGAAGGAAGAACGCATCATCGCCGGTTTCGAGGACGTCCAGCGCTTTGTCGAGGAGCACGGGAGGGTGCCCCAACATGGCGAAGATCGCGACATCTTCGAGCGCCTTTATGCCGTGCGTCTTGACCGCCTCCGTGACCAGCCCCACTGCCGCACGCTGCTTGAGCCCTCGGATCATCAAGGACTGCTTACCTCGACTAATGTTCCGTCGATCTCCGTTGACGAATTGGACGACGCCGCTTTGCTGGCTGAATTAGGCGTAGGGGGCAGTGGTGATGATGTTACCCATCTTCGTTTCGTTCGATCCGGTGCTGAAAAGAAAGCCGCAGAGGAAATCGCGAACCGCGAAAAGTGCGCGGATTTCGAGACGTTCCGGCCGCTGTTCGATGCCATCCAGCACGACCTGGACATCGGCGCGCGGGTTGCGCGGCCCTTTGTCAAGGATGCCGGCTTCCTCAAGGCTGACATCACCCAAGGCCAGTTCTTCGTCCTGGGCGGTCAGGTCGCCTATGTCGCTGAAGTCGGCGACACCGTAAAAGCGCCTAACGGCGAGACCGATGCGCGGCTGCGGGTGGTTTATTCCAATGGCACCGAGAGTAATCTCCTGCTGCGCTCCCTACAACGAGCCCTTTACAAGGACGAAGGCGGTCGGCGGATCACGGAACCCAATGCCGGGCCGCTGTTTGCTGACACAAGCGACAATGATGATCTCGCCAGCGGCATCATCTACGTCTTGCGAAGCAAGTCCGATGTACCTTTTGTCGCGCAGAATCGTGACCTGCTGCACAAGATTGGCGTGACCGGCGGCGATGTTCATCAGCGCCTCGCCAATGCGAAGCTGGACGCGACGTTCTTGCTGGCCGATGTTGAAATCGTCGCCAGCTACAAGCTGTTTAATATCAACCGAAGGAAGCTAGAGGCTCTCATCCACCGGGTCTTCAGCCCGGCCCAACTAGATGTCACAATTCCTGACCGCTTCGGCAATCCCATTGTTCCCAGGGAGTGGTTCTTGGTGCCACTGTTCGTGATCGATGAAGCCGTTAAGCATATTAAGGCCGGAACGATCACCGCCTACCGATATGATCCAAGGCAAGCGAGGCTCGTTCAAGAACGAGCAAGCTAGGAAGGACGCGTGTTACGTAGCAGGGTTGAGCAAATTGATATTGGCCAGTAGGGCCGCAAGTCGGTGGCAAGCGAGTCTTAGATGCCTCAGCACTGATTTTCATTGTTCACAAATGTGGGGTGAAATGATGGGTGCTACCTACCAACACCGGACAAATCGATGCAAAATCAAGTACTTAGTCGAGCGTTCTGGCGGAGAGAGGGGGATTCGAACCCCCGATACGGTTCCCCGTATACACACTTTCCAGGCGTGCGCCTTCAACCACTCGGCCACCTCTCCCCGGTCTTCGCCAACGCGCATCGAATGCGCATCGGGTGGACGCCGCGCTTCCTAGTCGATTAACCAGCCGATGCCAAGGGCAAAGGCGCAAGGCGGATGGCTTCGTGTCACATCCGGTTGAACCTTTGTTGTTTGAAGCACGTTTTGCGTTCCGCAGCCGCGTATTGCAGCGGTTCGGCGCGATGCTTATCTTCTGTTAAGGACGCGCTTTGGCGCTGTTTGCGCTTGCCGACTTCTGTTTCCTACGGGCAGCACGGCGCGGATACGGATCGCGACACCGGTTTGATGCGTTGTGTTGACCAGCGATCCACGTGATGAATTTTTGCGGTTTCGTACCGCGCCCTTCAAGGAAAGGCATTTTCCATGTTTTCCATCAGTGATCTCTTGAACAAGAAAACCAAGATGCCGGCAGCCGCCGAGGCGCTGCCGGGGCGTGAACAGCCGATCCCAACGGCGCGCGAACATTATGTGTCCCACATTCCGTTGAAGGGCGAGCTGCCGGACGGACTGGAAACCGTGTATTTCGGCATGGGCTGTTTTTGGGGCGCGGAGCGTTTGTTGTGGCAAACGCCGGGCGTTTACCTGACCTCGGTGGGTTATGCCGGCGGCACGACGCCCAACCCGACCTATCGCGAAACCTGCACCGGCCTGACCGGCCAGGCTGAAGTGGTGCGCGTGGTGTATGATCCCACCAAGATCACCTTTCCCGCGCTTTTGAAGATCTTCTGGGAAAATCACGATCCGACGCAGGGCATGCGCCAGGGCAATGATGTCGGCACGACCTATCGCTCGGTGATCTATGCCACGACGGATGCGCAGCTGCAGGCAGCGCTTAGCTCCCGCGCAGCCTACCAGCAGGAGCTTGCGGGCTCGCGCTTTGGCGCCATCACCACGGAAATCGAGCCGACGCCGGTGTTTTACTTCGCGGAAGAAGAGCACCAGCAATATCTTGCCAAGAACCCCGGCGGTTATTGCAATCTGCGTGGCACCGGTGTCGCCTGCGCCGGCATTCGCGAAGCGGTGGTGCAGCCGGCGCTTTAAGGTGACGCGCGCGTGTGCCGGCGGTGCAAGCACGCGAAGTTTGCGCGTGAAATTCGCTGCCGCGCATGCAACAGTGGGGCCCAAGCAGGACATTTAATCCTGTTCCCCGCGGTTGCCGGCGTGTGTGCTCGGCTCTGTGGGCTCATCAAAAACAACCGACAGGGTGTGGATCTCATGAAACGTCTGGTACTTGGCCTCCTGACCGCAACCGCGCTGAGCTTTCCGGCTTTCGCACAAGAAGAGATCGCTCCGGCCCTGCTGTTTGATCTCGGCGGCAAGTTCGATAAGTCCTTCAACGAAGCTTCTTTCAACGGCGCGGAAAAGTTCAAAAGCGAAACCGGCGTCGAATATGTCGAGTTCGAGATTTCCAACGAAGCGCAGCGCGAACAGGCTTTGCGCCGCTTTGCCGAAGATGGCCGCTCGCCGATCGTGATGGTGGGCTTTTCCTGGGCTCCCACGCTGGAAACGATCGCCGCTGAATATCCGGAACTCCAGTTCGCGCTGATCGATGCGGTTGTGGAAGCGCCGAACGTGCAGTCGCTGGTCTACAAGGAACAGGAAGGCTCCTACCTCGTCGGCATCATGGCGGCGCATGCGGCCAAGACCAACAAGGTCGGCTTTGTTGGCGGCATGGATATTCCGCTGATCCGCAAATTCGCCTGCGGCTATGTCGGCGGCGCGAAAGCGGCGGGTGCTACCGACGTGATCCAGAACTACACCGGCGACACGCCTGCTGCCTGGAACGATCCGACAAAGGGCGGCGAAATCGCCAAGTCGCAGATCGATCAGGGCGCGGAAGTGATCTACGCGGCCGCCGGGGGTACCGGCATCGGTGTTTTGCAGGCTGCGGCGGATGCCGGCAAGCTCGGCATCGGCGTTGACTCCAACCAGAACATGCTGCAGCCCGGCAAGATCCTGACCTCCATGGTCAAGCGCGTCGATGTCGGCGTTTACAACGCGTTCACGGATGCCAGCAAAGGCGAGTTCAAGCCGGGCGTGAACAATCTCGGCGTGAAGGAAGGCGGCGTGGATTACGCCATGGACGACAACAATGCGGAACTCGTCAGCGAAGAGATGAAGGCTGCGGTGGAAAAAGCCAAGGCCGACATCATTGCCGGCACGGTGCAAGTTCACGACTACATGGCGGACAACACCTGCCCTTATTGATCGGCTGGCGCTTGGCAGCTTTTGAAAGAAAACCGCCGGGTCATTCCGGCGGTTTTTTCGTTCAGGCGAGCAATAGGATCTGAAGATCGGCGACATTGGTGCCGGTTGCGCCGATCCGCAGGAGATCGCCTGCGGCGTCCAGCGCGCGATAGGCGTCG
>Ga0210040_10002513_pt1 | contig 25759 bp, 20 predicted proteins | sample CryGeyCG12114_NA_FD_185462 | JGI IMG/M metagenome (GOLD analysis project Ga0210040, IMG submission 185462) | Groundwater microbial communities from aquifer - Crystal Geyser CG19_WC_8/21/14_NA (SPAdes) (version 2) | ecosystem: Environmental > Aquatic > Deep subsurface > Groundwater | place: USA... | reverse complement strand
CGAATACGGCGCCACCTGCGGCTTCTTCGGCGTGGACGAGAAGACACTCGACTACCTGCGCCTCACCGGCCGCGACGAGCAGGCGATCCAGCTGACCGAGGCCTATTGCCGCGCACAGGGCATGTGGTTCGAGCCTGACAACGAGCCTGTCTTCTCGAGCACCCTGCAACTGGACATGGCCTCTGTCGTGCCCTCGCTCGCGGGTCCCAAGCGGCCGCAGGACAAGGTTGCGCTGCCTGACGTTGGCGATCTGTTCAACAACGACCTTGCGCGCCTCTACAACAAGAGCGCGCCCGTTCGCTGCGCCGTCGAGGGCAAGGACCACGACGTGGGCGATGGCGACGTGGTGATCGCCGCGATCACCTCGTGCACCAACACCTCCAACCCCGACGTGCTGATCGCCGCCGGCCTCGTCGCCAAGAAGGCGCGCGCCAGGGGGCTGAAGCCCAAGCCGTGGGTCAAGACCAGCCTCGCGCCCGGTTCACAGGTGGTGACCGATTATCTCGTGAAATCGGGATTGCAGGATGATCTGGACGCGATCGGCTTCGATCTCGTCGGCTATGGCTGCACCACCTGCATCGGCAATTCGGGCCCGCTCGCCCCGCCCATCTCGGCCGCGATCAACGGCAATGACCTGGTCGCCGCCAGCGTGCTTTCCGGCAATCGCAATTTCGAGGGACGGGTCAGCCCCGACGTGCGCGCGAACTTCCTCGCCTCACCGCCGCTGGTAGTCGCCTACGCGCTCAAGGGTACGGTGACCCAGGACATTACGACCACGCCGATCGGCACCGACCAGAACGGCGCCGACGTCATGCTCGCCGACCTGTGGCCGACCAGCCAGGAGATCGCCGACCTGCGTGCGGCGAACATCGACCGCTCGATGTTCGAGAAGCGATACGCCGACGTCTACAAGGGCGACGAGCACTGGCGCGCGATCGATGTGACGGGTTCGGACACATACAGCTGGAGCCCGTCGAGCACCTACATCGCCAATCCGCCCTATTTCGAGGGGATGGACGCGACGCCGGCACCGGTCGAGGACATCATCGAGGCCAAGCCCTTGGCCATTCTGGGCGATTCGGTGACCACCGATCACATTTCGCCGGCGGGATCGATCAAGGAGGACAGCCCGGCGGGCAAGTACCTCGTGTCGCATCAGGTGCCCAAGCGGGACTTCAACTCCTACGGCTCGCGCCGCGGCAACCACGATGTGATGGTGCGCGGCACCTTCGCCAACATCCGCATCCGCAACGAGATGGTGCCCGGCATCGAGGGCGGCTTCACGTCCTACAAGGGGCAGAAGATGCCGATCTACGATGCGGCGATGAAGCACAAGGAAGACGGCACCCCGCTGGTGGTGATCGCGGGCAAGGAATACGGCACCGGCTCCAGCCGCGACTGGGCGGCCAAGGGCACGATCCTGCTGGGCGTGAAGGCAGTCATCACCGAAAGCTTCGAGCGCATCCACCGCTCCAACCTCATCGGCATGGGCGTGCTGCCGCTGCAGTTCCAGGAGGGCGAGGGGCGCGAGAGCCTGCAACTCAGCGGCGAGGATACTTTCACCATCCGCGGTCTCGCCGCTCTTAAACCGGGCCAGGATGTCGAAGTGCTCGTCACCCGGCCGGACGGCACGTCCGCGAAATTCGCCGCCAAATGCCGCATCGATACCGCGAATGAGCTGGTATACTACCGGAACGGCGGCATCCTGCATTATGTCTTGAGGAAGCTGGCGGTCTAGGGCGCCAGCCGAGGATGCGCGAGCGTTTGGCCTGCCAATTTCGACGATCGTGCGGAATGTCTTGCCCTGCCTGATCATTTGATATCAATGTCTCCTGATCCCCCTGGGCGGGTCGGGGGTTCAGATCAATCATCAGGGGGTTCTATGCGCAAGACGTTGTACGCCATTACGGCGATTGGCCTGTTCGTGCCCGGAGCGGCAGCGACTGCAAAGACGATCAGCGGCAGCTACAACGGCCAGGCATGGACTGCGCAGTCCACGATCGTCGGGCAGGATTCCAGCGCGACCATTCCAACCGGCGGCAATCCGCTTTATCTGGGCTTCGACCAGCCGGGCTACAGCGGCACGGTCGGGTTGCTCATGCAGTATGACGATGGAAGCGGCTTCGTGTGCTCGGGCTCATTGCTGAGCAGCGGGCGCGTGCTGACCGCAGCGCATTGCGTCAGCGACGGCTACACCAGCAATGTCGGGGGCCACGCCGCCGGCCTCGTCAGCACAACCGCCTTTTTCTATGACGGCGTGTCGCAGGGTGTGGACCCCTACATCTATCCCGTCGGGGGCGCGAGCCTGCCGGGCGTCGTGGGGATCGATGTTCGCAACTATCACGTCAATCCGGGCTACACCGGGCAGGTGATCGATTACAACGACATCGCGGTCCTCACCTTGTCCGAGATCGCGCCGGCCTTCGCCGAACGCTACGACCTGTTCACCCAGGGTGATCTGACCGGGAGCATTTTCAACGTCACGGGCTACGGCACGCGCTCGGTAGTCGGCGGCGCCGAGGGTATCACCGGTCCTGGCGAGGGCGCGGGCGTGGGGCGCCTGCGCGAAGGGTACAACGTCTACGACTATGCGCTGGGCGATCCCGCATTCGAAGGAGCGTTCAGCTTCCTGAGCGATAATTACGAATATTCCTACATTGCCGATTTCGACAATGGCGGCCTGGCGCAGAGCATGTCGTGCAACCTGGCGTTCGACATCACGGGCGTCTTCAATCCTGAATTCTGCGATACCGGATTGGGCGAGTTCGAAGTCAGCACCGCGGGTGGCGATTCAGGCGGCGCATCCTTCATCGACGGCAAGATCGCCGCTGTGACCTCCTACGGGCTGTCGTTCGGCACCTTCTACGGCGATTACAAGCCCGGCCTCCAGTCGAGCTGGGGCGAATTGGCCGGCTTCGTGCCGACCTACATACACGCGGATTTCATCGCCGGCGTGCCGGAACCCTCGAGCTGGGCCATGCTGCTCTTCGGCTTCGGCGCGATGGGTGGCGTGATGCGTCGGCGGGCACGAACGGAAGCGGTTCGCAGGGCCATCGCCTGATCGTTTCAAGGCCACCGGCCACAGGCTAGACAGGGCGTGAGCATGTCCGGTTTCGTCCACTCCTCGCTCGGCCCCGGGCTTGGTGCTGCGGTCGATCCCCGGGCCGACCCGCAGCTTCTGGCGCGGATCGGCGACAACGTGCGACGCCGGCTCCAGGCGAACGAGGGCGCCATCGACCAGGGCGGCGGAAAGGCTGACCTGTTCGTGGTGCCCGACTTCCTTTCGCGGCGCGAGTGCAAGCGGCTGGTGCGCCTGGTCGAGCGCAAGATCGGCCCTTCCGAGCTATTCCGCGGTACGGAGATCGACGGGTTCCGGACCAGCTCCACGCACTTTTTCGAGCGTGACGATCCCGAAACGCTGGATCTGGAGAAGATCGACGGATTGCTGGGCATCGATCACCGCTTCGCCGAGGTGACGCAGGGCCAGCGCTACCTGGCTGGCCAGCAATTCAAGCACCATCACGACTACTTCACGGTGACCGAATCCTATTGGGCGCAGGAAAAGCGGCGCGGCGGGCAGCGGACCTGGACGGCGATGGTGTACCTGAACCAGCCCGAAGAGGGCGGTGCGACCCACTTTCCCGGCCTCGGCCTGTCGGTGGCGTCCGCGACGGGTACGCTGCTGACCTGGAACAACATGGACCGCGATGGCCGGCCCAATCCGGCGACCCTGCACGCAGGAACACCGGTAAATGCGGGAAGCAAATACGTCATCACGCAATGGTACCGGCAGGACGAGTGGAGCCTGTACCTGCGCTGAGGCGGTTCCGTGCGGCAGCGACGCCTAGTTGCCCGGATCGAACAACCCGCTTTGCTGGCCGCTTGGGGGCGCGAGGCCAAGATGCCGCCAGCCTGCATCGTTGAGGCAGCGGCCGCGCGCCGTGCGCGCGACGAGGCCGAGCTGAATCAGGTACGGCTCGATCACTTCCTCGACCGTGTCGCGCGGTTCGGCGAGGCCGGCAGCGAGCGTCTCCACTCCCACCGGTCCGCCCTTGTAGATTTCGGCGATCATCGTGAGGTAGCGCCGGTCCATCGCGTCGAGGCCGAGCGAGTCGATCTCGAGCCTGGTCAGCGCCTCGTCCGCGACCCTGGCGGTGACGGTGCCGACGCCCGCCACATGGGCAAAATCGCGCACCCGCCTCAGCAGGCGGCCGGCGACGCGGGGTGTGCCGCGCGAGCGGCGGGCGATCTCGCGCGCGCCGGCAGGCTCGATCGGCAACGCCAGCAGCTTCGCGCCGCGCGACACGACCTGCGTCAGCTCGGCCTCGGTATAGAACACCAGCCGCACGGGAATGCCGAAACGATCGCGCAGCGGCGTCGTCAGCAGCCCCTGCCGCGTGGTCGCGCCCACGAGGGTGAAGGCCGGCAGGTCGATCCGCACGCTGCGGGCGCTCGGCCCCTCGCCGATGATGAGGTCGAGCGCGCGGTCCTCCATCGCCGGGTAGAGGATCTCCTCGACTACAGGATTGAGCCGGTGGATCTCGTCGATGAACAAGACATCATGCGGCTCAAGATTGGTCAGCAGCGCGGCAAGGTCGCCCGATTTGGCGATCACCGGGCCGGAGGTGGCGCGAAAGCCCACGCCGAGTTCCTTGGCGACGATCTGCGCGAGCGTCGTCTTGCCCAGCCCCGGGGGGCCGAAGAACAGCACATGGTCCATCGCCTCGCCGCGCCCCCGCGCCGCCTCGATGAACACGCGCAGATTCTCGCGCGCCGCTTCCTGGCCGACGAATTCGGCAAGCGACTTGGGCCGCAGCGCGGCGTCCGGATCTTCGGGCTGGCGAGCGGGGGTGCGGATGGGATTGCGGTCAGAGTTAGAGGTCATACAGACCAGAGGTAATCTTTGACTTTATTGCGCTCTTCGAGTCGGTCCTTCGCTCCTTGGATGCAAAAACCCGAAATGCGACCCCTTTGAACACCCCGGTTGAGGCCGAGCCTAACTTGGTCCCACCCGACCGAGTAAGAAGCGGCAACCGTATCGGATTCCGCGTATTTAACCGCTGCAGCTGCAAGAGCATAGACTTGGGCGACGTCCACGATACGCTCATCTAATTCATCGTCGGAAGGCTCATCCAAATCTTTCAATCCTGAGGCAACGCGTTCAACATCGACGACAAGACGGTGTATCAGTTCGGGGATTCCAGTACAATTAGACGTTCTGATAACATCCTGTAAAATTGCGACTGTATCCTGCGATAGCGCGAACTCAGGGATTTGCGGAGGGTACTCCTCTCTGTTCAATCGGCCTTTTTTGTGGATCTCAGCAAGTTCTGCGATGCAGTCTTGGCAAGCATCGAGGATCGACATCAAGGGCAACGGCATAACGGCCCTTGCAGCGCGATGCTCACGCTCAAGCCGCTCCCTCTCGTGGCGCTCCGTCTGGCCAATCTGTTTGTGCAAATAATAGGCCGTTAGCCCCCCAGCAACGATTGCAAGAACGCCGCTAACAAGCGTTTGCCAATCGTGAAGCCAGTCGCCGATCGCCCGAGCAACACCCCATAGCCTGACTTGAGAGATCATCCCGCGGCCCTCCTCAGCGCCACACGAATGAGATCGCTTTCGCCTGCACCCTCGCCCAATTCCGCCTGCGCATGGGCGACTGCGCTAGCCGCGACGGCCGGCTTAAAGCCCAAGTTCTGCAAGGCGGAAACGGCATCGGCACTGGCCCCGCCAGCAGGTGAAACCGACACTGCACCCGCCACGCCGCCACCCGGCAAAGCACCCGCCTTCTCCTTCAACTCGTTGACGATGCGCCCCGCCAGCTTCGGCCCCACGCCCTGCGCCCGGGCTACGCTGGCGGCGTCGCCGGCCGCGCAGGCATCGCGCAACTCGCCGGGCGCCAGGGCGGAGAGGATTGCCAGCGCCACTTTCGATCCCACCCCCTGCACACCGGTCAGCAGCCGGAACCAGTCACGCTCGGCGCCTTGTGCGAAACCGAGCAGGCGCATATCGTTCTCGCTCACCTGCAGATCGGTGAAGATCGTGCAGGCCTCGCCCACCTGACCCAGCGCGACGAGCGTCTTGGACGAGCAATGGACGAGGTAGCCCACGCCCGCGACGTCGATCACCGCCCAGTCGGCGCCGGTCTCGTCGAGCACACCCTTCAGCTTCGCGATCATCGTTTGTTCCTGCCCCAGCGCTCCTGCGCGGTCCAGCGGCTTATGGACAGCGTCCCCGGTTTTCGCCAAGCAGCGCGGCCATGAGCGTCAACACCTTCGGCCGCGTATTCCGCTTCACCACCTGGGGCGAAAGCCACGGGCCGGCGCTGGGCGCGGTGGTCGACGGCTGCCCCCCGGGTCTCCCGCTGGACGAGACGACGATCCAGCCGTTCCTCGATGCGCGACGGCCCGGGCAGTCGAGGTTCACGACCCAGCGGCGCGAGGCGGACGAGGTGAAGATCCTCTCGGGCGTGTTCGAGGGGCGCACGACCGGCACGCCGATCAGCCTGATGATCGAGAATACCGATCAGCGCTCGAAGGACTATTCGGAGATCGCCCAGACCTATCGGCCCGGCCATGCCGATTACGCCTATGACGCCAAATACGGCATCCGCGATTATCGCGGCGGCGGGCGCTCCTCTGCGCGCGAGACCGCGGCGCGCGTGGCGGCGGGGGCTGTGGCACGCGCGGCGATCCCCGAGGTGACGATCGCCGCTTATGTTTGCGAGATCGGCGGCGATACGATCGACCGGGCAGCGATCGATTTTAGCCAGATCGGCCGCAATCCGTTCTTCTGCCCCGACCCGGCGGCGGCGGCGCGGTGGGCGGGCTTGCTGGACGCGGCGCGGCAGGACGGCTCTTCGCTGGGCGCGGTGGTCGAATGCGTGGCAGGCGGTGTGCCGGCGGGCTGGGGCGCGCCGGTCTACGCCAAGCTCGACGCCGATCTCGCCGCCGCGATGATGGGGATCAACGCAGTCAAGGGCGTGGAGATCGGCGACGGCTTTGCCGCCGCACGCCTGCGCGGCGAGGAGAACGCCGACGAGATGCGCCCGGGCTTTTCGGGTGACGCGCCGCACTTCCTGGCGAACCATGCCGGCGGCATCGCCGGCGGCATCGCCACCGGGCAGCCGGTGGTGTTGCGCGTAGCCTTCAAGCCGACCAGCTCGATCCTGATACCGCGCCAGACCATCAACAGCGCGGGCGAGGCGGCCGAGGTCCGCACCAAGGGACGCCATGACCCTTGCGTGGGCATTCGCGGGGCGCCCGTCGTGGAAGCGATGATGGCGCTGGTGCTGGCCGACCACAAGCTGCTCCACCGTGCGCAATGCGGCTGATTATCCGCGCCTGGAACTCTACGATCGTGGACTGCGGCTGATCGGATAGCTTCGGAACGCAGCGCCCCTGTGATCGATTGAACCGATGGAGGCAATCGCAAGAAGGCGCTTTCCCAAACGCGCGAGCGACCTATCTAGCGTGTCGATCAAACGCATTCACACAGCAACAGGAGCAACACCCATGGGTATCATCGGCAGCACGATCAAACCGTTTAAGGCCACCGCCTTTCAGAAGGGCAAGGACTTCTTCCAGGTTTCCGAGAAGGATCTGGAAGGCAAGTGGACGGTGTTCTTCTTCTACCCGGCCGACTTCACCTTCGTCTGCCCGACCGAGCTCGAAGACCTCGGCAAGCAGTACGACACGCTGCAGGGCATGGGCGTCGAAGTGTACGGCGTTTCGACCGACACGCATTTCAGCCACAAGGCCTGGAGCGACACGTCCGAGAAGATCGGCAAGCTGACCTTCCCGTTCCTTGGCGACCAGCTGCACACGTTGTCGAAGAACTTCGACGTGTTGCGCGAGGAGATGGGCCTTGCCGACCGCGCGACCTTCGTGATCGATCCGGACGGCGTGATCCAGATCATGGAGATCACCTGCGAAGGCGTGGGTCGTAACGCGACCGAACTGCTGCGCAAGATCAAGGCCGCGCAATATGTCCGCAACAATCCCGGCCAAGTGTGCCCGGCGGCGTGGGAAGAGGACAGCGAGACGCTGACCCCTTCGCTCGACCTTGTCGGCAAGATCTAACCGGCCGGCGTAACCGCCATCGATAACCCGCGCCAAGCGGGTCGCGAGAGCGAACGGGGCGTTCCGCCCTCGCCCCCAACCGGGGCGCCCCGTTCGCCACGACCAGTCCGCCACGACCAGCAGGAATCCGCCATGCTCGATGCCAACCTGACCAAGCAGCTCGACCAATATCTGGGCAATCTGCGCGAGCCGATCGAACTCGTCGCTTCGCTGGGAGACGACAAGCGCTCGGCCGACACGCGCGAGCTGCTCGAGGAGATCGCCGCGCTCAGCGACAAGGTCTCCGCCAGCTTCGACGGGCAGGATGAGCGCCGCCCCAGCTTCATCATCCGCCGCGCATCCGATGCGGGTAAGTGGGTGCGCTTCGCCGGCCTGCCGCTCGGCCATGAATTCACCTCGCTGGTGCTCGCGCTGCTGTGGGCCGGCGGGCATCCGCCCAAGGTGGAAGCCGAGGTGCTCGAGCAGATCGCCGATCTGGAGGGCGAATACGAGTTCGAGATGTACTTCTCGCTCTCGTGCCACAACTGCCCCGACGTCGTGCAGGCGCTGACGCTGATGGCGCTGACCAACAGCCGCATCAATGCCACGCTCATCGAGGGCGGCACCTTCCAGGAGGAGGTCGAGGCACGCAACGTGATGGCGGTGCCGGCCACCTTCCTCAACGGCGAGATGTTCGCCAGCGGCAAGATGAGCGTGGAGGAGATCCTCGCCAAGCTCGACGGTAACGCGGCCGAGCGTGCCGCCTCGAAGATGGCCGGCAAGGAGCCGTTCGAGGTCCTCGTCGTGGGCGGCGGCCCCGCGGGTGCGGCCGCCGCGATTTATACCGCGCGCAAGGGCTTCTCCACGGGCGTCGCCGCGGAGCGCTTCGGCGGGCAGGTGCTCGACACGATGGGGATCGAGAACTTCATCTCGGTGCCTTATACCGAAGGACCCAAGCTGGCCCGCCAGCTCGAGGCGCATGTCGCGGAATACGATGTCGACGTGATGAACCTGGCAGTGGCCGAGGAGCTTGTCCCGGCCAGGCAGAAGGGCGGCTGGCACGAGGTGCGCTTCGCCAACGGCGCCTCGCTCAAGGCGCGCAGCATCGTCCTGGCCACGGGTGCGCGGTGGCGCAATTTGGGCGTTCCGGGCGAGTTCGAATACCGCAACCGCGGCGTGGCCTACTGCCCGCACTGCGACGGGCCGCTCTACAAGGGCAAGCGCGTGGCGGTGATCGGCGGCGGCAATTCAGGCGTCGAGGCGGCGATCGACCTTGCCGGCATTGTCGCGCATGTGACGCTGGTCGAGTTCGACACGCAATTGCGCGCCGACCAGGTGCTGCAGGACAAGCTGCGCTCGATGAAGAATGTCGACGTTCTGGTGAATGCGCAGACCACCGAGGTCACCGGCGACGGTGAACGGGTGTCGGGTCTCATCTACAAGGACCGGGCGAGCGGCGAGACCAGGTCCGTCGAACTCGAAGGCGTGTTCGTGCAGATCGGGCTGGTGCCCAATACCGAGTGGCTCAAGGGTTCGGGCCTGGAGCTCAGCAAGTTCGGCGAGATTGCGATCGACAGTCACGCGGCGACCAACCTGCCTGGCGTGTTTGCTGCAGGGGACGTGACGACCGTGCCGTACAAGCAGATTATCGTTGCGATGGGCGAGGGCTCGAAAGCTGCCCTCTCCGCCTTCGACTACCTCATCCGCAACGCCCCGGCGGAGGAGATCGCCGAAGCCGCCTGAGACAGCGCAAGCGAGCGCCGCAAGGATAGTCCGGTTGCGCTGTCGCGGGCGGCCGCCTCAGGCCCTCGTGCGCTCCGCGAGCAGACGGGCGGTCCCGTCGAGGATCGATGCGGCATTGGCAGGCTTGGTGATGACCGGGCAGCTTTCGAACGGCGCAGGAAGGCTCATTGCCGCTCCATAGCCCGTGACGAAGGCGAACGGCTTGCCCGCCTTGTGCAGCTTGCGCGCCAGGGGCAGCGAATCGCCTTCGTCGAGCGAGAAGTCGAGCAGGGCTGCGTCGACACTGGCAAGGTCTACGGCCATCGCATCGTCGAGTTTGGTGAACGGCCCCAGCACCTTTGCGCCCATGCTGGTGAGGATATCCGCGTGCTGCTCGGCGGCGAGCCACTCGTCGTCGATGACCAGGATGGTCTTGTCCTGCACACTGTCGGGCGCGGGATTTGCCCGGTCGGCGCGGTCGCGGGGCGGTTCGCTCGCACCCGTCGCGCCCGGAATGAAGGGCGCGATATCGAATGTCATGTTGAAGCAGAGCCCCGCGCTGCTCCAGTTCGTCTCCACGTCAGCCGACAGCTGATCGGTGACGATCCGCTCCATCACCTTGCTGCCGAAGCCGGTCGTCTGCGGCGGACGCACGAGCGGCCCGCCCGTCTCCTGCCAGACCAGATTGAGGAGGGTCGTCCCCTCGGGCTTCAGCATCCATCGCACCACGATCTGCCCCTTCGTGGTGGAAAGCGCGCCGTATTTGACGGCGTTGGTCATCATTTCGTGGAACAGCATCGAGAGTGCCTGAGCGCAGGCCGGCGTGATCGAGACCCTGGGTCCGGACAGCGTCACCTGGCCGGTGCTGCCGTGCCCCGCGACTTCCTCCTCCAGCAGCGTCTTGAGATCGGCCCCGATCCAGCGCGATTCCGCCAGCGTGGTGTGCGTGCGCGCCATGGCATGGAGCCTTGAGGAGAACGCCTTGCGAAAGGTTGGCAGGTCGTCGGACGAGCGCGAGGTCAGCTCGGCGATCGACAGGATGATCGCGAACAGGTTCTTCACGCGATGGTCGAGCTCGCGCATCATGAAGCTCGTCTGCTCGTCGCTCAGGCGCCGCTCGGTGATGTCGGCATTGACGCCGATCAGCATGCGCCGGCCCTGCTGGCCCAGGCGGGCGGCCTTGCCCATCAGCCACACAATCCCGCCGTCCGGCCGCACGAAGCGGAATTCGGTGTCGAACGGGTCGCCGGTCTCGGCCGTGCTCTGCAGCGCGGCCTCCACCCTGGCGCGATCGTCGGCATGCACGTGCTGCAAGAAGTCGGTAATCTGCGGATTGGCGTGGCTGCCCTGAAGGTCGATCATCTCGCGCAGCTGCTCGTCCCAGGTGACCGAACCGCTTTCGACGTCGTAGGTCCAAACACCCAGGTGAGCGGCCTTCAGGGCCAGCGAGAGCGACAGCCGTTCGCGCGCGAGATGCTCCTCGCGCCGGGCCTGCATCACCGCGAGCGAGATGATGTCGGCCACGATCCGCAGGATGTTGAGGTCCTCCTCGCCGAAGTGACCTGGTTCGCGATCGTGCAGACCGATGACGCCCCAGGGCTTTCCCCCAACCGTAATCTTGGTGCTGATGCCCGACCGCACGCCGTGGTCCAGGAGCAGCGGCGGCCCGTCGAAGCGCGTCTCCTGGGCAAGGTCGTTGACCAGCACGGCATGGTCGATCTGCAGCGTATAGCCGGCCTGGCTCTTGCGGCCGTTCTCGACCTGAGCCGTGCCGACCAGCCCCTCGTTCCACCCGCTGCCCGCAAGCAGCGAGAAGGTATCTCCCCGTTGGTTTAGCCGCAGCACCTTGCAGTAACCGCACGCCATCGCCTGGCGCAGCGAGTTGGACGCATCCTCCATGAACTGCAAAGGATCTCGGTGAGCCAGCGCGGCATGGGCCAGTTCTGCAATGATGCGCGCCTGCCGCTCGCGCACGGCGAGGCGCTGGGCCGTGTTCGCCTGCTCGGTCACGTTGGTGAAGGTCACCACCACGCCCCCGATCCGCTCATCGCCGGTTCGGTACGGTTGTATCCGCCGCAGGAAGATCGTCGCGTCCGGCCCCGCGACCTGCACCTCCACCGGGTGCAGGTCGTGGAGCACCGAGCGAGCGTCCTCGACCAGCGCCTGGTCGTCGATCTTGAAGGCAAGCTCGGCAAGCGGCCGGCCGATATCGCCTTCGCGCAACTCGATCAGCCCGTGCATGGTGGGGGTATAGCTGGAGATGTTGAGGTCCGGGTCGAGGAACAGCACCGGCAGCCTGGTCGAGGTCAGCAGGTTGCTCAGGTCGTCGGTAGTCTTCTCGACCTCCTCGATCTTGTCCTCGAGCTGGTGGTTGACGGTTACCAGCTCCTCGTTGAGGGACTGCAGCTCCTCGCGGCTGGTCTCCAGTTCCTCGTTCGCCGATTGCAACTCCTCGTTGGCCGCCAGCGCCTCTTCGTGCTTGGCCTTGAGCTCCTCGTTCGAAGCCTCGAGCTCCTCGACCGTGGTCTGAAGATCCTCGCGGACGATCTCGAGCTCGTCCTCCAGCCGCTGGATGTATTCCTGGCTGCTGTTCTGAGCGTTCCGAGCCGGCGGGCGCGCCTGCTCCACCTGGAGAAAGGTCACCAGATATTGCGGGTTCTTGGCATCCGAACCGATCGCAACACAATCGACCTTCACCGTCCGGTCGCGATCCGAAAAGCGCACAAGTACCGGCGGCTGCTCGCCGTTTCCGCCGCTCGCCACACGGCGGATCGAGCCGCGCACCCGCGCTTGCAGCGATTGCGGGATCACGTCGAACAGGTTGTTCGTCGGCTCGCCCTCGGGCGTTTCCATGAACCGCTGCACCGGTCCCACGTAGTGCCGGATGCTGCCGCGCGCGTCGATCACCGCACCCGCCGGCGCGTAGCGGTCGAGCATCGACTGGCGGACAAGTTCGGTCAGGTCGCGAGTCCGCTCACGTCGGGAATTCTCGGGTTTGCCCGGCATTTCGGGCTTGTTGTCCCTGCACTCGCGCGAAGCGAACTCCGCCGCCGCGGGTCCCGGCCTGCGCTGGTAGATGTGCGCCTTGCTCGAGACGGTCTCGAACTCGCGCGTGCGCGCGGTCACCGTTTCGGACGTTCCCAGCAGCAGATAACCGCTCTCCTTGAGAGCGAAATGGAACGTATCGATCAGTCGATCCTGATAGGCCGGCGTCAGATAGATCATCAGGTTGCGGCAGGACACCAGATCGAGGCGCGAGAAGGGCGGATCGGAGAGGATGTCCTGCTGCGCGAACACCACGCGCTCGCGCAGCTCCTTCTCCACCCTGAAGCCAGCGACTTCCTTGCGAAAGTAGCGCTGGAGCCGCTGTTCGCCAACGTCAGCCAAGATACTTTGCGGATAGAGAGCTTCGCGCCCGCGGGCGATGGCTTGAGCGTCGAGATCGGAGGCAAAGATTTGCCAGTCGCAATCAATCGAGCCTTGCCGGCAGCATTCGTCCAGCACGATGGCGAGCGAGTAGGCTTCCTCACCGCTGGCGCAGGCAGGCACCCAGATGCGCAGGGGCTGGCCCGCGGCATTCGCCAACAGCGGCTCGATCACCTTCTTGCGCACTTCCGGCCAGACCCGCTCGTCGCGGAAGAAGGCGGTGACGTTGATCAGCATGTCGTCAAACAATGCACTGAGTTCGTTGGCATCCTGCTGCAGGGCCTGCATATATTCGCTCAAGGTGGACAGGTGCATCAGGCTCATCCGCCGCTTCACCCGGCGACCGATGGTGCCGATCTTGTATCCGGCGAAATCGAAGCTCATCCGCGCCTTGAGCAGCGCCAGCAGCGGTTCAAGATCGCGCCGTGTAAAATCCTCGGTCGCGCGCTTGGGGATGTCCTCGGCCAGGCGGGCGATGGCGTTGCAGATCTCGCCGATCGTGCCCACCTGGTCCGCATCGCCGGCATTGATCGCGGAACGCGGCATGCCATCGTAAAGCGCAGTTTCGGGCGACTGGGCGAAGGTGATGCCGCCTGCGCCGCGGATCGCGCGCAGGCCCAGCGAGCCGTCGCTCCCGGTGCCCGAGAGCACGACGCCCACCGCCTGCGCACCTGCGGCTTCAGCAAGCGAGCGCATGAAATAATCGATCGGCATGCGCGAACCGCGCCGTTCAAGCGGCGGTTGAACGAACAGGCCTTGGTCAAGCAGGCTCAAATAGCGGTCGGGCGGCAGGACATAGATATGTCCCGCTTCAACCACCATGTTCTCATCGGCCTGGCGGCACGGTAATTGGGCCGCTCGCGCCAGGATATTGACCAGTTGGCTTTCGTGATCGGGAGCCAGATGCTGAAGAATGACGAAGGCAGCGCGTGTCTCGGCCGGGATAAGCTCGGCCAGCGCCTTCAGCGCCTCGATCCCTCCGGCCGAGGCACCGACCGCCACAACAGGAAAATCGAACACCGCCGTCTCACTCTGCTTGTCTTGCACTCAGCTGACCCGATCGTGTTCTTATTTCCTACAGAATCAGCGTACTCACTGTCCCCTGTGTAGTGAATAGGCTCCCCTAAAAAGCTCGTGCTTCGAGCCCGAGCATGCAAATCGCCTTGCCTGTCGCACGATGCAGCATTAGACACACAGATCGCGTCTATCGAGATAGGTTGCCGAAATTTGTTGCGACCGATGCAATCGATTGGATTTGTTCTGAGTCCGCTGTGAGGCGCACCTCATCGACCGCGCTCTGTGCTGCGCCACTCGACAGCGGACATCCGCGCTACTCTGGCAGCATGTCGGCCTGTCTGGGCCGGCTCGCACGCATCGCACCAGGGCTCAGCTTCAGCTCGCTGGTCGACTGCATCGTCGAGCAGACTTTCTTCGAGCGCGATCAGCCTCTCTGGGCAGAGCCTCATCCTTCCGACCGGCTCTATGTAATCGACGAGGGTTTCGCCTTCGACTTCACTATCCTGACCGGGGGCAAGCGACACATCTTCGATTTTTACGGGCCCGGTGCCATCTGCAACTGGAGCCGACCCGAACGCGGAGACGTGCCGGAGAATATCATCTTCAAGTCGCGGACCGCCGTGCTGGTGATCGAACGGGCGAGGCTCGACGCATTGTTCGCTCGCGATCCCGCCCTGTCCAGCGCCGTCCAGCGCCACGAACTCGCACGGGCCATGCGCGTGTCGCAGCGCGTGCGCGCGCTGATCTCGCTGGCGGCGAAGGACCGGCTGCGCATGCTGCTGCTCGACATCGCGGAGGAGTACGGCTGGACCGGCAACCCGCGGCGCTGGCTTTCCATGCCGCTGACGCAGGAGGAAACCGGCGATCTGATCGGGTCGACAAGCGTGCATGTCAGCCGGACCTTCTCCTCGCTCGAGCGGGGAAAGGAGATCGAGCGCAGGGGCAACGCCTTTCGCTTCGTCGACATCGATGACATGCGCCAAAGGATGTCCTATCGCCGCTTTGGCTGATACGGCCGGCCTGATAGGGACGGCGGAAACCGGGAGGCCGATTGGAGCGCGATGAGCGACGCGGCAATACAGGCATGGCTACCCTATTGCGGGACGGCGCCACTTCCCTCGCAATGGCTTGAGCGCTGGAACCTCGATCCTGTCCTGCTGGCGGGGCTGGCCGCTGCAGCGCTGGCGTTGCACCTGGGCAGCCGCGAGAGGACCGGGCCCAAGGGCCAGCTGGCACTGGCGCTAGGCCTTGTCGCGGTGCTTTTCGTCTCACCCTTGTGCGCCTTGGGTTCGGCGCTCTTCACAATACGCACGCTGCACCACATTGCGCTGCTCGCCGCGCTCGCGCCTCTGCTCGCGGCGGTGCCGGCGATCATGCGGTTCGCCCGGCCGCTATCGCTCGGTGCGCTCACGGCGGTGCAGGTCGCCATCCTCTGGGTCTGGCATGCGCCGGTACTCTATGGCGCGGCGCTGTCGAGCGACGCGGTGTTCTGGGCGATGCAGATCAGCCTGACGGGCAGCGCCGCCCTGTGGTGGGCCCGCCTGCGCCAGGCGCAAGCTGGCGCGGCCGTCATGTCCTTGCTGGCCACCATGGTGCTGACAGGCATGCTCGGCGCACTGCTCACCTTCGCCGGGCGCGCGCTTTACGCGCCGCATTGGCTGACCACGCAGGCCTGGGGCCTCTCGCCGCTGGAGGATCAGCAGGTCGCGGGCATCATCATGTGGGCGCCCGCTGCCGCGATCTACCTCATCCTTGCCTGCACCATCCTCTACCGTTCGCTCGGCTCCGCTGCTTCCCTGGCGCCGGGCGTGCCCGCGCGATGAGCGGCATACTGGGCCAACTACGCGACTGGTCTGTCAGTTTTCGCGAGCGGGGCAAGTATACGCCGGTTGGCGTTTCCTTTCACTGGATCATGGCGGCGCTGGTCATCTACCAGCTGGGTTCGGGCTGGTGGATGCAGCGCTATCTGGTGGGGTCCGACAAGCTCGACGCCTATCAGGCGCACAGCAGCATCGGGCTGAGCATCCTGCTGGTGGGCGCGCTGCGCCTGCTGTGGCGCATGATCGTGCCCGGGCCCATCAACGATGCCGACAGGCAGGGCTGGCGCACGACAGCGGCGCACGCGATCCACGTGATGTTCTACATCCTGTTCGTGCTGCTGCCCATCAGCGGGTGGATGCTGTGGTCGGCGATCCAGCCGGCCGAGCCGCTCTATCTGGCGGGCCTCGTCGCCGTGCCCCAGATGCCTTTCTACGACCTCTCGCCCGAATGGCAGTACTGGTTGCTGGACACGGCGGAGGACGTCCACGTCTTCTGCGTCGTGGTACTGGCGCTGGTCATCCCCGCTCACGCCGGAGCGGCGATCAAGCACCACTTCTGGGATCGGGACGACGTGTTCCAAGGCATGCTGCCGGAGATTCCGGATGCGGAGTGGAGCGTTGCAGATGCGCAGAATACACAGAAAGCGGATCAACCTCGTGCTCTGCCAGAAGCCGGCTGACATGCGTCATGGAATCGAGCGGATCGCCATAGCGCTCGCCTGAACGCCAGTGGCGCAGCTGCTGGGCAAGATACGGCGCCGGCTGACCGGCAAGCGGCGGATTGCCCTGTCCCACGCCCTGCCCGTCATCGCCGTGGCACGAAGCGCAAGCCTGGATGCCGCGCGCCGCATCGCCCTGATGATAAAGCCGCGCGATGGCAGGCGAACAGGAAGCAGCGCTCAGTTCGACCGCCGTCCCGCTTTCGGGAGGGGCCATCTCCGCATAATAGAGCGCGACTTTCTGCCGCGCGGGCCAATCAAGCTGATCGGCAATCCACACCATTTGCGGGTGGCGTCGGTACCCGGCCGAGAAGAACTCCATCTGCCGCGCGATATATCCCGCATCGAGGCCTGCCAGCCGCGGCACGAGGTCGCCGTCGCCCTCACCGTTGAGGCCATGGCACGTGGTGCAGGCCCCGCGCGCGCCCGCATCGCCACCGCTCAGCGCCACCAACTCGCCCGTTCCCTCCCATACTTCGGCCTTGGGCGCGACATCGCTGCACCCCGTGAGCGCCAGGCTCGCGCCATGAACAAGCGCGAGGGTGCGCGCGAAATGAGCCGGTAATGCCATGCGCTTTCGGGAACCTTCGCCCGGCGAGCCCGGTTCCCGAAGCGATGTGGGGGCGTCAACCAAGTCGCGTCGCGCGGTTGTCGCTCATGGGCGGCGGGTTGGCTGTCGCCATGCTGACTGCGTGCAAGGAAGTGCCCGGTCCGCGCTATGTGCGTGGCGGGGCGGACGCGGATAAGGGTCTGGCGCTGATCAAGGAAACCGCTTGCGGCGCCTGCCACGAGATTCCTGGCGTCGACTGGCCCAAGGGCCGCACCGGCCCCTCGCTGGTGGGGTATGACGATATCGGGCTGATCGCCGGAGCAGTTCCCAACACCTCGGAAAACCTGGCCAGTTTTATCCGCAATGCGCCAGAGGTGAAGCCGGGCTCGACCATGCCGCCGATGCCGGTTACGCAGGAGCAGGCGCGTGACATCGCAGCCTATCTCTACAGTCTCGATGACGGAGACAGCAATCGATGACCTTGCGGGGCGGGCAATGATCGAAGCCTTCGATGTTTGAGGCCTTGTGGGGCTGGCCCCCGCCCATCCTCGATCCCGCGGGCCCTTATGCGGCAAGCGTCACCACGCTTGCCTGGGCGCTCATCGCCATGGGCGTGGTGGTCACCGCCATCATCATCGCCGCGCTCTGGGCAGCGATCAAGGGACCGCCCTGGATCAAGAGCAGGTTGGGCGGAAAGATGGCGGTGTGGATCGGCGGCATCGCCTTTCCGGGCGTCGTGCTCACCGGCCTGCTGATCTGGGGCCTCACGCTCACCGCCTCGCTCACCCAGCCGATCACCGGCCAGGAGATGCGCATCCGGGTGACCGGCGAGATGTGGTGGTTTCGCGTGCAGTACCTGAACGATGCAGGCCAGGTGATCATCAACGATGCGAATGAGCTGCACCTGCCCGTCGGGGTGCCCGTGGTGCTCGAGCTCAGGAGCGCGGACGTGATCCACAGCTTCTGGGTGCCGCATCTGTCGGGCAAGAAGGACATGATCCCGGGTCGCACCAACCTCTTGCGCGTGGAGGCGAGCAAGCCGGGCGAATATGGCGGCGTGTGCGCCGAATATTGCGGCGGGCCCCATGCGCTGATGGGCTTCGTCACCGTAGCGCATGCGCCGGAGGACTGGCGGCGCTGGTCGGCCGCGCGGATCGCGCGCGAGGATGCCGACCTGCCCGCGCCCGAGCCGCGCAACACGCCGCTGCCCGCGATCTACACCGATGTCGACCTCCCGCGCGACAGGGCCCTGCTGGGCGATCCGCAGCGCGGGCGCGAGCTGTTCATGGCGAGCGGCTGCGGCGCATGTCACCGGGTGGCCGGGACCGAGGCGAACGGCCTCGCCGGACCCGATCTCACGCATGTCGGCTCGCGGCTTTCGCTGGGCGCGGGCATCCTGCCCAACCATCGCGGCACGCTGATCGGCTGGATCGGCGACAGCCAGTCGATCAAGCCGGGCAACCGCATGCCAAGCTATGACCGGCTTTCGGCCGAGGAACTGCACTCTATCGCCGCCTGGCTCGAGCAGCTGCGGTGAGCAGCGCGCCGCTCCAAGGCGAGTCCGCCGCTGCGCCCGCGCGCCGTTCAGAAACCGGGTTCGACCACGATCTCTACCGCCGTTTCCCCACGCACCCGCCACGGCCCGAAGGCGAGGTGGAGGAGCTGGAGCGGATCTGGGCCGCCCCCAAGGGCTGGGGCCTGCTGACCGTCGTCAACAACAATTACGTCGGCTTCTTCTACGTCGCCACCGCCTTCCTGTTTTTCCTCCTGGCGGGAATCCTCGCGCTGGGCATGCGCGTGCAGCTGGCGGCGCCGTTGCTCGATTTTTTGCCGCAGGACACCTACAACCAGTTCTTCACCATGCATGGCACGGTGATGATGTTCCTGTTCGCCGTGCCCATGGTGGAGGCGATCGGCGTGATGCTGCTGCCGCAGATGCTGGCCGCGCGCGACCTGCCCTTCCCCCGGCTCTCCGCCTACGCCTTCTGGGCCTATTTCGTCGGCGGATTGCTGTTCTTCGCGTCGATCTTCGTGGGCCTGGCGCCCGATGGCGGCTGGTTCATGTATCCACCGCTCACCTCCATCGCCTTCAGTCCGGGGATCAACACCGATTTCTGGCTGCTGGGCATCGGCTTCATCGAGATTTCCGCCATCGCCGGCGCGATCGAGATCATTGTCGGCGTGCTGCGCACCCGTGCGCCGGGCATGACATTGGACCGGATGCCGATGTTCGCCTGGGCCATGCTGGTGTTCGCGGTGATGATCATCATCGCCTTTCCCAGCGTCATCCTGTGCACCCTGCTGCTGGAGCTGGAGCGGGCGTTCAACTGGCCGTTCTTCGACCCGACACGCGGGGGCGACCCGCTGCTGTGGCAGCACCTGTTCTGGTTCTTCGGCCACCCGGAAGTCTACATCATCTTCCTCCCCGCCGCCGGCCTGATGAGCATGATGGTCGCCTCGGTCGCGCAGACGCCGCTGGTGGGCTACCGGCTCAACGTCGTGGCGCTGGTGGCGACCGGGTTCATCTCGTTCGGCGTGTGGGCGCACCACATGTTTGCCACCGGCATGCCGCGCGTCTCCACCGGCTATTTCAGCGCCGCCTCGATGGCGGTCTCGCTGCCCGCGGGCATCCAGGTGTTCTGCTGGATCGCCACACTGGCGAGCGGAAAGGTCAGGTGGACCACGCCCGCGCTGTTCGTCGTCGGCAGCGTGGTCATCTTCACCATGGGCGGGCTCACCGGTGTCATGGTGGGCATGGTGCCGTTCGACTGGCAGGTGCATGACAGCTACTTCATCGTCGCGCATCTGCACTACGTGCTGCTGGGCGGCATGGTGTTCCCCATGTTCGCTGCCTTCTACCATTGGGTGGGGATGACCAGCCGGCGCGGCCTGTCCGAGAGGCTGGGCAAATGGGTGTTCTGGCTGATGTTCGCCGGGCTGCACGTCACCTTCCTGCCGATGCACCTCACCGGCTTCATGGGCATGCCGCGCCGGGTCTACACCTATCTGCCCGATCGCGGTCTCGACACGCTCAACCTGCTGTCGACCGTCGGCGCCTTCATCCTGGCCGGCGGCGTGCTGCTGTTCCTGATCGATCTAGCGCGCAATTTCCGCTTCACCACCGATGACGATGCGGGCAACCTCTACAATGGCGGCACGCTGGAATGGCTGCCGACCGGGCTCTATTCCACCCGCTCCATCCCCCTGGTGAAGAGCCGCGAACCGCTGTGGGACGATCCCGACATCAGCAAGGACGTGGAGGAGGGCCGCTATTTCCTGCCGGGCAGTGCCACCGGTTTGCGCGAAACGCTCATCACCTCGCCCGTCAATGCAGAGCCGCAATATCTGCAGATCATGCCCGGCCCCTCCCCCTGGCCGGTCGCCGCGGCGGTCACGACGGCAGGCTTCTTCCTGGCGCTGACGGTGCAGGCCTATGCCTTCTCCTTCACCAGCGGCGTGATCGCGGTCGGCTGCGTGCTGCGCTGGCTGTGGGAGACGGACCCGCCGATCAAGCAGGAGACTGCCGATATCGGCGCCGGCATCACCGTGCCCATTGCGATTACCGGACCTTCAAGCCACGGCTGGTGGGCGCTCAACGTGCTGGCGGTGGTGATGGGCATGATCGCGGCGATGGGCCTGTTCAGCTATTTCTATCTCTACGGCATCCATCCCGAAGTCTGGATTGCTGCACCCGGTCTGCTGGCGACCGCTGGCATCGGCGTGCTGCTGGTGTCGGCGCTGGGCCTGGCCTGGGCGTCGCGCCGCCTGCTGGCCAGACACTCGCAAGGCGAGAACCCGGGCCAACTGCCCTGGATGGCCAATGCGCTGGCCGCCGCCTGCCTGGTGGCGGCGCTGTGGCGGGACGTGACGGGGTGGCAGGCGGCCGGCCTGGCGCCCACCGCCACCGGCCAAGGCGCCACCGTGTTCGGCGTGCTGGCATTCCAGGGCTGCTGCGTCGCCGTGGGCGCGGTGATGGCGCTTTACCTGGGCTACCGCAGCGGGCGCGGCCTGCTGACCGGGCCCACCAACGTCACGCTCGACGTCGTCGCGCGCTATCTCGGCTACATCGCCATCCAGGGTTTCGTGCTCTCGATGGTGCTGCGGCTGTTCCCGGGATAGCACGATGGACCAGGGTTTCTACAACCGGCACGATTGGTGGACCCTGACCGCCGCGCTCGCCGTGTGGCTGGCACATTTCACGCTGTTGTGGATCGCCAGCAGCATCTTTCCCGCACAAACGGTGGCGCGTTGGCTGGCAATGGCCTTGACGCTGGCGGCGAGCGGCGCGCTCGGCTGGCTATGGCTTCGTGCCGGGCGGCCGCCGGTGTTCCGGGTGCCCGGGCTGGGCCTCGCGATAGCCACGGTGGGAACCGTGTTCAACGCAATGCCGCCGCTGATCGGCTGACCTCCCGGCCGGGCCGCCCGACCAGCACCAGCGCGGTCGCGGTGCTGAGTTCGGGCAGCGAGGTCCCCCCGCTTCCGGCGCCACGGAGCATTTCCTGCGGCAGCGGAACTATCGCGCAGTGAGAGCGCTCCATCCGCGTGGCTGACATCGGAAGACACCGCTGGGCGATCGCGGAAGGGTACATCCCGTCAGCAAGCGCTGATCCCGACGATCAGGCCCTCGTCAGCCACGAAACCGCCTGCATCCTCAACGCCGGGGAATCCACGGCGAACGTGACGCTCACGCTGTACTTCAAGGATCGCGAGCCGGCGGGGCCTTACCGCGTCGCCATCGGCCCACGGCGCACGTTCCACTTGCGCTTCAACGATCTTACGGATCCTGAACCGGTTCCCCGCGACACCGACTATGCCAGCGTGATCGAGGCGGACGTACCCATCGTGGTGCAGCATACGCGGCTTGATTCGCGCCTGGCCGAGATCGCGCTGATGACCAGCATGGCCTACGCCGAAGGTGCCGGCGGCAATGGCTGAGCAGGCGCTTGGCATCGGCGCCATGCACGACGTCCGAGGAAACGCGCGGTGAGCACCAACCTCGCCGGCCGCGCTGCCCTGGTGACCGGCGGCGACAGCGGTATCGGCGCGGGGATCGTGCGCGAACTGGCGGCGCGAGGTGCGGACGTTGCGCTGAACTTCCACACAGATGACAGCGCGGCGCACGCACTCGTCGACGAGATCACGCGCGCCGGCGGCAAGGCGTTCGCCTCAAGCGGCGATATATCGCGCGAGGACGATGCCGAGCGGTTGGTCGCAGAGACTGCCGCGCGCTTGGGCCGCATCGACATCCTCGTCTCCAATGCCGGCATCCAGATCGACGCACCCGTGTTCGACATGAAGGCCGAGGATTTTCGCAAGGTGTTGGACGTCAACCTGACGGGCCAGTTCCTGGTGGCCCGTGCAGCCGCGCGCCGCTTTCGCGATCAGGGCATGGCCGAGGGCCGCAGGTCAGCGGGCGTGATCGTGTGCATGAGCTCGGTCCACCAGATCGTGCCGTGGGCCGGTCACGTGAACTACGCCACGGCGAAGGGCGGCGTCGACATGCTGATGCAGACATTGGCGCAAGAGCTTGCCACTTATCGGATACGCGTCGTCGGCATAGCGCCCGGCGCGATCAAGACCGACATCAACCGCGAGACCTGGGGGAACGAGGCCGAGGCCGCCAAACTTCGCGAACTCATCCCCTATGGCCGCATCGGCGAGGTCGAGGATGTCGCCAAGCCGGTCGCCTGGCTGTGCTCGGACGAGGCCGATTACGTCACCGGCACCACGCTCTATGTCGACGGTGGCATGACACTTTACCCGGGGTTCATCGGCAACGGCTGACCTCGACTATGCAGCTGCAGTAGCGGCTGGCGAGCCATCCCCTTGCAGCATGTCTTCCAGCCCGCCGAGGCGAAACCACCGGAAGCCGTAGGGCTCAAGAACCAGATCGTATCTGCCCTCCTCGTCCTGCGGCACCGCATGGTTCGTCTGCAGGCACACCAGCGCGCGACCGCTTTCGCATTCGCCGGGCAGCGGATCGAGGCACACATCGGTCCGCCTGTCCGAGAGGTTGTGCACGAATACCGAGGCGCGCCCTTGATGTTCATAGCACATCGCGAGCAGGTGGTCCGGCAGATCCAGGATGCTGAAGCTGCCCCGGCCGATCTCGGTAAGCTCCTTGCGCAGGCGTAGCATCCGCTCGGTCCAGTTGAGGAACGAGTCCGGGTCGGCGCGCTGCATCGCCACGTTTATCTTGCGATAGCCGTATGGCCCCTGGTCGATCACGGGCCGCACCGGCTGGTCGGACGAGGTGAAGCCGCCATTGCGTTCGCCCGACCATTGCATCGGCGTGCGCGCTGCCTGGCGCTCGGGCAGGTCCAGGTCGTCGCCCATTGCGATCTCGTCGCCATACCGGATCACCGGCGTCCCGGGCATCGTCAGCATCAGCGAATAGGCAAGCTCCAGCTTCCTGCGGTCGCCGCCCAGCATGGGCGCGAGCCGGCGGCGGATGCCACGGCCGTAGAGCTGCATGTCGGGCTCGGGACCGAAGGCGTCGAACACCGCCTGGCGCTGCTCGTCGGGCAGGCGGCCGATGTCGAGTTCGTCGTGATTGCGCAGGAAATGCGCCCATTGCGCGGTTTCCGGAATGCCGCGGCTGGCCTCCAGCTTCTCCTTCAAAGGTCTGCTTTCTCCGGCCGCCAGGGCGTAGAACAGCGTCTGGTTGACAGGAAAGTTGAACATCATGTGCAGCCGGTCGCCCGCATCGCCGAAATACTTGAGGCAGTCCTGCGGCGGAATGTTGGCCTCGGCCAGCAGCACCGCATCGCCCTTCTTCCACTGCGCGAAATCGCGCAGGCGGCGCAGGAAATGGAAGGCAGGATCAGGGTCGGCCGCGTTGATCCCGTCGGCGGCAATAAGGAACGGCACTGCGTCCATGCGGAAGCCCGACACTCCCAACTCGAGCCAGAAGCCCACGATCTTGAGCATCTCGTCCTGGACCTGCGCATTGGCGATGTTGAGGTCGGGCTGGAATTCGAAGAACTTGTGGTAATAATAGGCCTGCGCGCGCCGGCTGTAGCTCCACGTGGTTTTCTGCACGCCGGGAAAGACCATGCCCGTGTCGGCATCTTCAGGCTTCTTGTCGGCCCAGATGTAGTAATCGCGGTACTTGCTGTTCTTGTCGGCGATCGCCTGCTGGAACCAGGGATGCTGGTCGGAGGTATGGTTGAGCACCAGGTCCATCATCACGCGAATTCCGCGCTGGCTGCATGCGGCCGTGAACTCCACGAAGTCACCGAGCGAGCCAAAGCGCGGATCGACGCCGTAATAATCGGCCACATCGTAGCCGTGGTCTCGTCGCGGAGAGGGATGGAACGGCATCAGCCAGATGGCAGTGATGCCGAGGCCCTGCAGATAGTCGAGCCGAGCGTTGAGACCGGGAAAGTCTCCGATCCCGTCGCCATCCGTATCGAGAAAGGAGTCCAGCGAGAGCGAATAGATGACCGCGTTCTTGTACCAGCGGTCCTCGATCATTTGCTGCTCCCCAACTCGCGCAGCATCACCCCTTCGTCGGGTTCCAGCGAGATCATGCCGCTGGTCCGATCGCCTGCCGATCCATGCGTCGAAAATACCGTTTCGAGCACGCGATCGACAGTTTCGAGCACGAATTTGCGCTTTTCTGACATGAAATTGAGCGCGATCAGCAGCCGCTGCGGCCCCTCTCCACGCGCGAACACGAACACGCCCTCCTCTACCAGCACCTGGCTGTAGCGGCCCGTGCGCAGCGCCGCATGCTCGCGCCGGAGCGCGAGCAGCGAGCGGTAGAGTTCGAGGATGGAGGCGGGATCCTGCGTCATGGCGGCCACGTTGCGGCTGTGCCAATCCGATGTCAGCGGCAACCACGGCTCTGCCTCCGAGAAACCGGCATGCGGCGCATCCGACCATTGCATCGGCGTGCGCGCCTTGTCGCGGTTAAAGCTGGCATCAGGCTCCTGCTTCGCCCAGGGATCCTGGATGCGATCGGCCGGGATCGCGACATCGGCGATGCCCAATTCGTCCCCGTAATAGATCGTCGGCGTGCCGCGCAGCGTCAGCAGCAGCATCGCCGCCACGCGCGCCTGCGCATCGCTGCCGCCCTCGCCCACGCGTGCGGCGATGCGCGGCTGGTCGTGATTGGACAGCACCCAGTTGGGCCAGCCGGTCGCCGGCAGCGCGCCCTCATATTCGCGGACCAGCTCGGCAATCGGCTCGGCACGCCAGGGGCACTGGATCAGCTGGAAGTTGAAGGGCAAGTGCACGCCCGATTGCGCATCATGTCCGTAATAGGTGACGAGCCGTTCCAGCGGCAGGTAAATCTCGCCGATCAGCAGCCGATCGTCATATTCCTCGATAACGGAGCGCATCTGGGCGATGACATCGTGGATCTCGGGCTGGTCGGCCGAATGGACCTGTAGGTTGCGCTGGATCTCAGGCTCGCCGGGCCGATAGGCAGGGTTGGGCGGG
>Ga0210040_10002512_pt1 | contig 25760 bp, 24 predicted proteins | sample CryGeyCG12114_NA_FD_185462 | JGI IMG/M metagenome (GOLD analysis project Ga0210040, IMG submission 185462) | Groundwater microbial communities from aquifer - Crystal Geyser CG19_WC_8/21/14_NA (SPAdes) (version 2) | ecosystem: Environmental > Aquatic > Deep subsurface > Groundwater | place: USA... | reverse complement strand
GTGGTCGCGATGGCCGGGGTCTGCAGCAGGTGGGTGACCGTCGCGACGATCACCGTGTCGACCTGGCCCGGCTCGATGCCGGCCCGCTCGATCGCCTTGTGCGCGGCCGCGACCGACATCATCTGGACGGTCTCGTCGGGGGAGGCCCAGCGACGTTCGGTGATGCCGGAACGCGTCCGGATCCACTCGTCGGAGGAGTCGATGTAGGTGACGATCTCGGCGTTGTCGACGACGCGGCGCGGCCGGTAGCCGCCGATGCCCATGATCCGGGAGAACGCGGCGCCCTGGGACGTGCGGATGGTCGCGGTCATCGGGTCACCTCGGTCGCTTCGCCGGACTCGACCGTGGGGTGCAGGCGCAGCAGCGGCTGGCCCGGCGAGACCGGGTCGCCGTCCTCGACGAGCCACTCCACGACGATCCCGCCGTACGGGGCGTTGATGGCGACCTCGTCACGACGGTTCTTCACCAGCCCGATGGTGCTGTCGACCGGGAGCAGCATGTCCACCTCGATGTCCTCCGTACGGCTGAACTGGCCCTTGCCGGGGGAGACCACCAGGCGCCACGTCGGGTTGGCGGTGATCGGCGTGGAGGAGGCCGGGTGGCCGCCGTGCCGGGCGATGAAGTCGAGGGCGTCCCCGGTCTGGTCGGGGGTGTTGAACGCGAACAGCTCGACGCCCTTCAGGTTGCGCTTCGCGATGCCGGTGAGCGTCCCGGCGGGTGGGAGCTCGAGCAGGCCGGTGACGCCGAGGTCGGCCATGGCCGCCATGCACAGGTCCCAGCGGACCGGCGAGGCGACCTGGCCGACGAGGCGGTGCAGGACGTCGTGGCCGTCGTGGACGACCTGTCCGTCGAGGTTCGACAGCAGCCGGGTCCGCGGGTCGCGGGTCGAGATCGCGCGGGACAGGCGGCTGAGGCGGTCGACGGCGGGCTGCATGTGCACCGTGTGGAACGCGCCGGCGACGCTGAGCGGCACGAGCCGTGCGCGGGTCGGAGGGTGCGCCGCCAGGGCGGCGAGCTGCTCGACGGTGCCGGCGGCCACGACCTGGCCGCTGCCGTTGTTGTTGGCTGCGGTGAGCCCCTGAGCCTCCAGGGCGGCGGCGACGTCGTCCGGCTGCCCGCCGACGACCGCGGTCATCGAGGTCGGACGGACGGCGCTGGCGGCGGCCATGGCCCGGCCACGCTCCGCGACGAAGACCATCGCCGACTCCGCGGTGAGGACGCCGACGCCGGCCGCGGCGGTGATCTCACCGACCGAGTGGCCGGCGGCCACGCCGATGAGCGGGTACGCGTCCGCCGGGTGGGGGAACAGCTCGAGCGCGGCGAGCAGCCCGGCCGCGACCAGCAGCGGCTGCGCGACGGCGGTGTCCCGGATGGTCTCGGCGTCCGCGTGCAGGCCGTAGTGCTCGAGGTCCACCCCGCTCACGGCACTGAACCAGGCCAGCCGGTCGGAGAAGGAGGACTCGAGGACCCACGGGCCCAGGAACCCGGGGGTTTGTGCGCCCTGACCGGGCGCGACGATCGCCAGCACCCCTTTACTCTTTCGTGACCTGGGCCCCGAAGTCGCGCAGGGACACCACGAATCTTCGGATGTCCTATTGTCCGGTTCTCACAAAGGTGTGGCGCTCGTCTCTGTTTCGCCGGCCGTGTCGCGCGGCGGAGGCTCGCGCTCCGCGTGCGGCCCCTCCCGTCGCCCGCCCGACGGCTGCTCGCCTTCCTGTCGTCTGCGCGTGTTCAAACTCGCGCAGACGTCACAAGGTCGAGCAGACCTGGCTCGACGTGGCCGGGCGCCGGTTGACCGCCGCCTACCGCCGGAGGCGGCCGAGCGTCAGGGCCAGGCGCAGGGCGTAGCCGTCGCGGGGGTCCGTGGGGGAGTAGCCGGTGACCTCGTGGATGCGGCGGAGGCGGTAGCGCACGGTGTTGGCGTGCACGAACAGCGCCCGTGCGGCCGCCTCGACCTGGAGGCCCTGGTCCAGGAACGTCACCAGCGTGTCCAGCAGCCCGCCGCCGGCGGCGACGAGCGGGTCGTAGAGGTCGCGGGCGAGGGCGCGGCGGGCGTGGCCGTCGCCGGAGAGCGCGCGTTCCGGGAGCAGGTCGGAGGCCTCGACCGGTCGCGGCGCCTCGGGCCAGGCCGGCGCGGCGCGGTAGCCCGAGAACGCCTCGCGGGTCGAGGCAGCCGCGTCCATCAGGTGCTCCACCTGCGGGCCGATCACCACCGGCCCGTCGCCGAAGCAGCTCACGAAGGTCGACACCACCTGCCGGGCGAAGTCGGGGCCGGTCAGCGCGGCGCCGCCGAGCACCACCACCATGCGGTCGCCCTGGACGGCGCCGAGCATGTCGAGCCCGGCGATCCCGGCCGTGCGGCGTACGGACTCCACGGCCGAGGTGGCCTCGCTCTCCGGCGCCGGCCCGACCACGACGACCACGCCGCCGGACGAGTGCCAGCCCAGGGTCGACGCGCGCGACAGCACGGTCTCGTCGGTCTCGCCGCGCAGCACGGCGTCCACGACCAGGGCCTCGAGCCGGGCGTCCCAGGCGCCGCGCATCTCGGCCGCCCGCGCGTAGATCTCCGCCGCGGCGAAGGCGACCTCGCGGCTGTAGCCGACGATCGCGGCGTGCAGCACCGGGCGGTCGCCGCGGGGCGCGACCTCGTCGATCTGGGCCTCCACGACGTCGATGGTCGTGCGCACCAGCTCGACCGTCTGCGAGAGCGAGATCTTGCGCGTCAGCGCCCGCGGGGCCGCGCCGAAGATGTCGGTGGTCGTCGGTGCCGCCGGGTCGGGGTCGGAGAACCAGGTGACGAAGCCGTCGATGCCCGCCCGGGCGACGACGCCGACCCACGACCGGTAGTCGGCGTCGAGCGCGCGGAACCAGGGGTGCCGCTGCTCCATCTCGCCGATGGTGGCGGTGGTCATCGCGTCCGTGGTCCCGGCGAGCCGCTTGGCCATGGCCGCGCGGGTCTTGGGTGCGGGGAGCAGGGACTTGGTGATCCCTCTCGTGCTCGCCGCCATAGGGTCGAGGGTAGTGGTGGGTCCGGGTGGGGTCGGCCCGACGCCAGGAGGGGGAGGACGACGGTGGTCGAGAAGGACACGGAGCGGGTCGACCCCGTCGCCGCGCTGCGCGAGATCGGGTTCCTCCTGGAACGTTCGCGGTCCGACACCTACCGGGTCAAGGCCTACCGGGGGGCGGCCGACGCCCTCGAGGCGATGCCGGCGCAGGAGCGCGAACGCCACCAGGCCGAGGGCTCCTGGGCCAAGGCCACCGGTGTGGGGCCCAAGACCGCGACCGTCATCACGCAGGCGCTCGCCGGCCGGGTCCCCGACCAGCTCCAGAAGCTGCGCGACGCCCGCGTCCCCCTGGTCGAGGGCGGCAGCGCGATGCGGGCCCTCGTCCGCGGCGACCTGCACACGCACTCCCTCTGGTCCGACGGCGGCAGCCCCGTCGAGGAGATGATGGCGACCGCCCGGGCGCTCGGGCACGAGTACTGCGTGATCACCGACCACTCGCCGCGCCTGACCGTCGCCCGCGGGCTGAGCCCGGAACGGCTGCAGGAGCAGATGGCGCTGACCGCCCGGCTGGGCGAGGAGATGGCGCCGTTCCGCGTGCTGCAGGGCATCGAGGTCGACATCCTCGAGGACGGCGGGCTCGACCAGGCCGACGCGCTGCTGGCCCGTCTCGACGTGGTCGTCGCCAGCGTGCACTCCAAGCTGCGCTCGGACTCCGAGACCATGACCCACCGGATGGTCGGCGCGATCGCCAACCGGCGCACCAACGTGCTCGGCCACTGCACCGGGCGCCTCATCGAGGGTGCCCGCGGTACGCGGCCGGAGTCGGTCTTCGACGCCGAGGTGGTCTTCGAGGCGTGCCGCGCCTTCGACGTCGCCGTCGAGATCAACTCCCGGCCGGAACGTCGCGACCCGCCCACGCGCCTGCTGCAGCAGGCGATCGACGCCGGCTGCCTGTTCAGCATCGACACCGACGCGCACGCCCCCGGGCAGCTGGAGTTCCTCGCGTACGGGTGCGAGCGTGCGGAGGCGCTCGGGCTCGACCCGGACCGGGTCGTCAACACCTGGGACGTCGACCGGCTCCTGGCCTGGGCCGACAAGAGCTGAGGCCCCGGATCGCGAGCAGACCGGTCGGACGGGGGTCCGCTGTTAAATTTTCCGGCGTGGAGCCCTGTCCTGCGTCGCGCGCGGTTGTGCCGGGCCAGGCGCACGCTGCGTGAGCGTCCAGACGCAGCCTGCGAGCTATCGCGGCACCGGCGGCACGTTCCTGCGCAGCGGCGGGTGGGCGGTGCTGCTCGACGTCGCGCCCGGGCACCCGCTGGTCGGCCTCTGCGTGGACGAGAACCTCGGCGTCGTCTGCCGGCTCGAGGGGGAGGGGACGTCCTACAGCCTCGCCATGGCCGGCCTGGACGGGACGTTCATCCGCACGCTCGACGTCGGGCTCATCGGCGGTCCGACCCTCAGCCCGGACGGCCGCCGGATCCTGTACCCCAAGGCGTCCTCCGGGTCGGCCGACCTGGACGGGACGTCCATCCGCACGCTCGACGTCGGGCTCATCGGCGGTCCGACCCTCAGCCCGGACGGCCGCCGGATCCTGTACCCCAAGGCGTCCTCCGGGTCGTACCGGCGTGGGGGGGCGCTCTACGTCACCGAGGTGGACGGGTCCACCGAGCCGACGAAGGTCGTTGGCGGGCGGAACACGGACCCGGCCTGGGCCCCGGACGGCAGCACGATCGCCTTCTCGCGCACGGAGGACGACGACGTCGCCCACATCCTCACGATGCCCGCGGGCGGCACGAAGAGCGACATCGACGTCCTCACCTCCAAGGACGTGATCGACGTGGATCCCTCGTGGTCGCCGGACAGCGCCTCCCTGGTGTTCCGCCGGGGGTCCGACGACGAGCACTTCCGGCTCATGGTCATGACCAGCGACGGCGACGACGAGCGCGCGCTCTCCCGCAGCGGGACGGTCGGCTCGCCGAGCTGGACGCCTCGCTGAGGCCAGGCCCCCGACCGCGCAGACGCTGGTGAGGGCGGGCCGGCCCCGGAGCACATAGGGTCGTGGCGTGGACGACGACGCGCTGGCGGCTGACCTCGTACGAGAAGCCGGCGGGATGGCGTCACGGATGCTGGCGGCGGGTCTCGACACGCACTTCAAGACCTCGATCTCCGACGTGGTGTCGGCGGCCGACCACGCCGCCGAGGCCCTGGTCTCCGGCCGGCTCGCGGCCGAGCGCCCGGACGACGGCCAGGTCGGCGAGGAGGGCGCACGCAGCACCGCCGCCGACGAGGCGGGCGGCCGCACGTGGTACATCGACCCGGTCGACGGCACCTACAACTTCTTGTCGGGCATCCCGTACTGGTGCTCGGCCGTCGGGCTGACCGACCCGGACGGTCCGCTGCTCGGCGCCGTCTACTACCCGGCCCGCGACGAGCTGTGGGTCGGCGGCCGCGACCGCCCGACGACGCTCAACGACCAGCCCGTCACGCCGCTGGCCGACCGGCCGCTGGCCGAGGTTTCCGTCGCGACCTATTCGAACGCCTCCCACCTGCGTGACCACGTCAAGGCCGCTTCCTGGAACGCCGTGACCGCGACCGCCGCGACCACGCGGATGTTCGGGTCGGCCTCCGTGGACCTGGCCGGGGTGGCGACCGGTCGCATCGGGGTGTTCCTGCAGGCGAACCTGCACCCCTGGGACTGGTACCCGGGGGCAGCCCTGGTGATCGGCGCGGGCGGCGTGGCCGAGGAGGTCGTGATCGCCGACCAGCGCTGGCTCGTCGCCGGCAACGCCCAGGCCGTCGGCGAGGCGCGCCGCGCCCTGCTCGACGCCGCCGCAGCCGCGGCGTGACCGACGGGGTCTTCGCGCCCGGCTTCTTCGCGCGCGAGGACGAGCGGCCCGACCCGACGTTCTACGGGCCGCCCCGGTTGGTGACCCACATCGACGACCGCGCGATCGCCGCCGTCGCCGACCTGTACGCCGAGCTCGGGGTCGACGGCTCGTCCGGCGAGCCCCGCCGGGTGCTCGACCTGATGTCGTCCTGGGTCTCGCACCTGCGGGTGGCGCCCAGCGAGCTCGTCGTGCTGGGGATGAACGCCGCCGAGCTCCAGGCCAACCCGCAGGCCACGGACCGCGTCGTCGCCGACCTCAACGTCGACCCGGTGCTGCCGTTCGAGGACGTCTCGTTCGACGCGGTGCTCTGCTGCGTCTCCGTCGACTACCTCGTCCGCCCGGTCGAGGTCCTGCGCGAGGCCGCCCGGGTGCTGCGTCCCGGCGCGCCCCTGGTCCTCACGTTCTCCAACCGGTGCTTCCCGAGCAAGGTCGTCGCCGGCTGGCTCTACGCCGACGAGGACGAGCGCTGCGCGATCGCGGCGACGTACGTCCGCCTCGCCGGCGGGTTCGCCGAGCCGGAGGTCTCGCTGCGCACGCCAGCCGAGCGGCGCTACCGCGGCGACCCCCTGTACGCGGTCGTCGCGCGCCGCCTCTGAGACAGTGCAGCTGGTCGCCGACCGGTGGGACTTCGGCCTGACAGCTGTGCATCGACTTCGATGCACAACCGTCAAGCGTGACGAGCATCAGGCTCCGGCGCCCTCCTGAGCCACACCGGCGACCGCGGTCGGGTCGCCGACGCTGTACCTGTCGTACGCCTGCTTGGCCGCCCCGGCGTCGTACTGGCCCTCGCGACCCAGGCTCTCGAGCGCCGCCACGACGATCGACTCCGCGTCGACCTCGAAGAAGCGCCGGGCCGCGGCACGGGTGTCGGCGAAGCCGAAGCCGTCGGTGCCGAGCGAGGTCCACGGCTGGTAGACGTACGGCGCGATCTGGTCCTGCACCGCCCGCATGTAGTCGCTGACCGCGACGACCGAACCCTCGGCGCCGTGCAGCATCTGCGTGACGTGCGGGTAGCGCTTGTCCTCGCCCGGGTGGTTGAGGTTCCACTTGGCGGTCTCGACCGCGTCGCGGCGCAGCTCGTTCCACGAGGTCACCGACCACACGTCGGCCGCCACGCCCCACTCGTCGGCCAGCATCTGCTGCGCCTTGAGCGCGGCGCTCATCGCCACCCCGGAGGCCAGCAGCTGGGCGCGCGGCTTGCCCGCGGCGTCGATCGGCGGTGCGGCGAAGTGGTAGAGCCCGCGCAGCAGCGCCTCGACGTCCAGGCCCTCCGGTGCCCCCGGCTGGCTGACCGGCTCGTTGTAGACGGTCATGTAGTAGATGACGTTCTCGCCGTCCGGGTGGTCCGGGTCCTCGTGCCCGTACATCCGGCGCAGACCGTCCTTGACGATGTGCCCGATCTCGTAGGCGAACGCGGGGTCGTAGTGCACGACCGCCGGGTTGGTGCTGGCCAGCAGCGGGGAGTGCCCGTCCGCGTGCTGCAGGCCCTCGCCGGTCAGCGTCGTCCGACCCGCCGTGGCCCCGATCAGGAAGCCGCGCGCCATCTGGTCGGCCATCGCCCAGATCGAGTCGCCGGTCCGCTGGAACCCGAACATCGAGTAGAAGATGTAGACCGGGATCATCGGCTCGCCGTGCATCGAGTACGCCGACCCGGCGGCGATCGTGGAGCCCATGGCCCCCGCCTCGGAGATGCCCTCGTGGAGCAGCTGGCCGTTCTTGGCCTCCTTCCACGAGAGCAGGAGCTTGCGGTCGACCGACTCGTACGTCTGCCCGTGCGGGTTGTAGATCTTGGCCGTCGGGAACATGGAGTCCATGCCGAAGGTCCGGAACTCGTCTGGCGCGATCGGGACGATCCGCTGCCCGATCTCCTTGTCGCGCATGAGGTCGCGCAGCAGCCGGACGAACGCCTGGGTCGTCGCGACCTTCGCACCGCCCACCGGCTCCATCAGCGGGGCGTACATCTCGTCGCCGGGGAGCTTGACGACGGTCGGGCGGACGCGCCGCTCGGGGACGTAGCCGCCGAGGACGCGGCGCCGCTCCTGCAGGTACGCGATCTCGTCGGAGTCGTTGCCCGGGTGGAAGTACGGCGGGTTGTACGGGTCCTCGAGCTGGCTGTCGGGGATCTCCAGGTAGAGCCGGTCGCGGAACGCCTTGAGGTCCTTGCTGGTCAGCTTCTTCATCTGGTGGGTGGCGTTCTTGCCCTCCAGCGCGTCGATCGTCCAGCCCTTGACGGTCTGGGCCAGGATCACCGTCGGCTGCCCGACGTGCTCGGTCGCCGCCTTGAACGCCGCGTAGACCTTGCGGTAGTCGTGCCCGCCGCGCGACAGCACCTTGAGCTGCTCGTCGGAGAAGTTCGCGACCATCTTGGCCAGGCGGGGGTCGCCGCCGAAGAAGTTCTGCCGGATGTAGGCGCCGTCCTCGACCAGGTAGGTCTGGAACTGCCCGTCCGGCGTGGTGTTCATCTTGTTGACCAGCGCGCCCGAGGCGTCCGCGGCCAGCAGCGGGTCCCAGTCACGGCCCCACAGCACCTTGATCACGTGCCAGCCGGCGCCGAGGAAGTAGGACTCCAGCTCCTGCACGACCTTGCCGTTGCCGACGACCGGGCCGTCCAGCTGCTGGAGGTTGCAGTTGATGACCCAGGTGAGGTTGTCCAGGCCCTCACGAGAGGCGACCCGGATGGCGCCGAGCGACTCCGGCTCGCCCATCTCGCCGTCGCCCAGGAACGCCCAGACCCGCTGGTCGGAGGTGTCCTTGACGCTGCGGTTGGCGAGATAGCGGTTGAAGCGCGCCTGGTAGATCGAGTTGATCCCGGTGAGGCCCATGGAGACCGTGGGGAACTCCCAGAAGTCGGGCATCAGCCGCGGGTGCGGGTAGGAGGAGAGCCCGCGTGCCGGCCCGCGCGAGACCTCCTGGCGGAAGCCGTCGAGCTGGTCGGCGCTCAGGCGCCCCTCGAGGTACGCCCGGGCGTAGATGCCGGGGGAGGCGTGACCCTGGATGAAGACCTGGTCACCGCCGCCGGGGGCGTCGTGGCCGCGGAAGAAGTGGTTGAAGCCGACCTCGTAGAGGCTCGCGGCGCTCTGGTAGGTCGCGATGTGGCCGCCGACCTCGAGGCCCTTGCGGTTGGCCTTGCTGACCATGATCGCGGCGTTCCAGCGGATGTACGCGCGCAGCCGACGCTCGACGTGCTCGTCGCCGGGGAACCAGGGCTCGGCCTCGGGCGGGATCGTGTTGACGTAGTCGCTGCTGCGCAGGGCCGGCAGGCCGACCTGGCGCTCGCGCGCCCGCGCCAGCAGCTGCAGCATGACGAACCGGGCCCGTGCCTTGCCCTTCTCGTCGAGGAGGTCGTCCAGGGACTCGAGCCAGTCCTGGGTCTCCTCCGGGTCGATGTCGGGGACCTGGTGCACCAGGCCCTCCGCCGTCAGGGTCGGGCGGGGGCCTTTGCTGGTCGGGTCGCTGGTCTGACCGGTCGTGCTGGGCTGCCCGCTCTGGCTCGCCATCTCGATGCTCCTCACCTCGGGGTGGCGGCCGGGGTGTGCCGCGCGCGCCCCTCGTCTACGTGCACCCATCCTGTCACCGGGCTCCAGCCGACGCACCGGTGCCGGTCCCAGGCGGACGCGCAACACCTCCTTCCCCTTCCTGGAGCGGCTGTGCTGTGCGAGGCTGTGCGCCATCAAGGCGGCGCGTGGACGCGTCGGCCAGAGTCGGGCCGTCCCACGGGGGCGGTCGTACGAGAGGAGCGGGCCGTGAGTGCGGCGGCAGGTGCCACGGGCGAGAACCCGGCGGCCAGCAGGCTGGGACTCACCAGCGGCCAGATCGTCCAGGAGCTCGGCTGGGACGACGACGTGGACAACGACCTGCGGCTCGCCGTGGAGGACGCGGTCGACGGCGAGCTCGTCGAGGAGGCCGTCGAGGCGGTCGACGTCGTGCTGCTGTGGTGGCGCGACGGGGACGGCGACCTGATCGACGGCCTGGTGGACTCCCTGACCGACCTCACCGAGACCGGCTACATCTGGCTGATGACGCCGAAGGTGGGACGCGACGGCTACGTCGACGCCACCGAGCTCTCCGAGTCCGCCATCACGGCCGGCCTGGCGCAGACCGTCAGCGCCACGGTCTCGTCCGACTGGTCCGCGACCAAGCTCGTCCGCCCGCGCGGCGCCCGCCGGTGACCGCAGGCGAGGAACGGACCGCGGGCCCGGCGGCCGGGGAGCGTGCGCCGGACTTCCGGACCCGCAACCAGCACGGTGAGACGGTGACGCTGACGGACCTGGTCTCGACCTCCGACGGCCCGGTCCTGCTCGTCTTCTACCCCTGGGCGTTCTCGGGCATCTGCACCGGCGAGCTGGCGGCGCTGCGCGACGACCACGCCGAGCTGGCCGCGGCCGGCGTACGGGTGCTCGCGGTCTCCTGCGACGCCATGTTCACGCTGCGCGCGTTCGCCGAGGCCGAGGACCTGCCGTTCGACCTGCTGAGCGACCACTGGCCGCACGGTGCGATCGCGCGGGAGTACGGCGTGTTCGACGACCAGGCCGGCTGCGCGCTGCGCGGGTCGTTCCTGATCGACCGGTCCGGCACGGTCACCTGGCGGGTGCTGAACGGCATCGGCGAGCCCCGCGACATCGTCGAGCACCTGCAGACCGCCCTCGCCCGCTGAGCGTGCCCCGGGTCAGCCGGGCGGTGGGCGTTCGGCGGCCAGCAGGACCTCGCCGTCGGTGAAGCCGACCGAGCGGTAGACGCGGATCGCCAGACAGGCCGGGTCCGCGACCATCACCAGGGTCCGGGCCCCGACCTCGTCGAGGCCGAAGCGGGCGACGACGTGGGTCAGCGTGCCGGCCAGCCCCTGGCCGCGGTGGTCGGGGTGCGTCTTGACGGACTGGAACCGCGCCAGCCCGGGACTCGCGGTGAACAGGCCCATCGAGCACACCAGGCTCCCGTCCACGAACGCGCCGTACCAGCGCCCGTGGCCGCCGTCGACCAGCCGGCGGTCCGCCGCCGCCTGGCGGGTGCAGAACTCCCGGTCGTGCCCGACCTCCTCCCCGACCATGGAGAGCTCGACCTGCTGGGCCCAGTCGTCGTCGGTGACCAGCGGGCGGTACCCGGCGCGGCGCTGCGGGTGGGGCGGTGCGTGCACCGACCGGGCCGTCATCACCACCGACGCCTCCGCCGTGAGGCCGAGGGTGACGAAGGGCTCGAGGTCCGCCGCGGTGCCGGCCACCCCGTCGACCCAGAAGGTGCGGTGCGCCGCGCCGGGCAGCGCCTCCTCGAACGTGGCGAGCCAGCGCCGCGCCGACGCCGCGTTCGCGGGTGCCTGCGGGAGCACCAGGCAGCTGCCCCACCAGAACGTCGGGTTGTCCGGCGTCCGCACCACCAGGTGGTCGCCGCGGTCCTCGACCAGGCTCCCGGCGAGGGTCCGGAGGGCGAGCTCGGTCCGCAGACCGAGAGAGCGCACGTCCATCCGTCGGAGGCTGGACGGGGTGCCTACGCTCGGTGCATGCCCCTCGACGGTGAGTACGAGCCCAGCCCCGACTCGTGGGTCCGCGACCAGGTCGCGACCTACGAGGCGACCGACGGGCGGGAGGCGAACACGCTCGGCGACACCGGCCTGCCCGTGGTCATCTTCACGACGCGCGGCCGGAGGTCGGGGAAGATCCGCAAGATGGCGCTGATGAAGGTCGAGCACGACGGGGCGTACGCGCTCGTCGCCTCCAAGGGGGGTGCGCCCGAGCACCCGGTCTGGTACCACAACCTCACCGCCGACCCCGAGGCGCTGATGGTGCAGGACGGGGCGGACCGCTGGGACGCGACCGCTCGCGAGATCTCCGGCGACGAGCGCCAGGAGTGGTGGGACCGTGCGGTCGCGGCCTACCCGCCGTACGCGGAGTACCAGACGAAGACCGACCGGCTCATCCCGGTGCTGCTGGCCGAGCGGCGCGACTGACGCCGCTCCCTCGACCCACCGCCCCCGGTCAGAGGGGGTCGACGGGCCGGGTGGTCCAGACCTCGCAGTCGGCGCAGCCGGAGACCTCGCCGTGCAGGGCGACGCCGTCGGGCGAGAGCCGCCACACCGGACCCGTCCAGATCGACGGCACCTGGCAGGTCCCGCACCACCCGCCCGGGACCTGGGTCAGCGTGCCGGGGATGAGGTACACGTGGACGACGGCCATGAGCCCGGCTCTCTGCGGATGCTGCACAGGTGGTGTGGCCAGCATCGGCTCGCGCCCGGGCCGCGGGACCGGTTCCGGGGATCGGTACGCACCCGTGATCTTGAGGTGCGGCGACGTGTCATGGACCGCGAGGTGGGAGCAGAGGGGCTCGAACCCCCGACCCCCTGCTTGTAAGGCAGGTGCTCTGACCAGCTGAGCTATGCTCCCGCGCCGGCCGGCCACCGTACCCACGCGACCCCGGACGGCGCCATTCTCGCACCGGACGCGAGGCCGGCAGCGACGCGGCTGCACCGTAGGTGAGGACGACCTAACCTGGAGCGGTGACAGACGAGGTCGTCGTGCTCAGGGACACGCTGTCGGCCCACCGGTCGATGCTGATGGGTGCGCTCAACAGCAACGGCCACCTGGACATCGACCGTGCCTTCGCCGCGCACGCCGGGCTGGCCCGGGTCCTCACGCACTGGGACGAGATGACTGCCCACCAGCAGCGCGCCGTCATGGAGACGGTGGAGTACGTGGTCAACAGCGACGACGACGAGCCCGACCTCACCTCGCCCGACGGCTTCGCGGACGACCTCGCCCGGGTCCGCGCGCTGCAGGCGGCTCTCGGCTACGCCTGACGGCTCGGGCGGTGCCCAGCCCGTACGCTGACGCGCCATGACCACCGTGGCGGCCCGGACGGCGTTGGGCGCGCTCACCGGCGCCATCGCGCTGGTCGCGATGCTGAGGCTGGTCGCCGGCGCGTTCACGGGTGCCATGTCGGGCTTCGCGCTGGTCGTGACACTGGTCGCGATGGTGCCCTGGCTGGCGTACGTCACCTGGCGGGCACGGCGCAGCCGGCTGACCCCCCGGACGGCGCTGACCGTCCTGGGGCTCGACGTCCTCGGGCTCGCCCTCGTCTGGGTGCTCGTCTTCGGGCCGGTGCTCGCCCTGGCGGCGTCCTTCGCCGCGTTCGTCCTCCTCTGGTTCGGCGACCGACCGCTCCGTCGAGCGACGCTCGGCGAGCGCTACGTCCGCGTCGAAGAGCTGCGCGTCCCGGAGCCCGACGAGTCAGACGACGCGGTCGAGGCGGACAGCTCCGGCGAGGAGCCGGGGGACGAGGGCAGCACCAGCCCGCGCAGCGCGTCCGACTAGACCCCTCCTCGCTGGCAGCAGGCTTCGAGAACGTCTCAGGGGGCGTCGGGGTCCAGGCGCAGCGCCAGGGCGGCCGCACCCAGGAGGCCCGCGTTCTCCAGCACGGCCGGTCGGACCTCGAGGTCGCGGACGTAGGGGAGCGCTGCGAAGTCGGCCACGTGCCGCCGCAGCGGCCCGAAGATCACCTCGCCGGCCCGGGACACGCCCCCGCCGAGCACGAACGTCGTCACGTCGAGCTCCGTCGCCGTGGTGGCGATCCCGGCGGCCAGCGCGCGCATCCCCTCGTCGATCACTGCCAGCGGGATCGGGTCGCCGGCCCGCGCGTCCGCCGTGAGCGCCCGCGCGTCGTCGCCGCCGGTCCAGCCGCGCTGCTGGGCCGCGGCCACCATGGCCGGGCCGCGGGCGTACATCTCCACGCACCCGTGCCCGCCGCAGACGCAGCGGGCGCCCCAGGCGTTGACGCTGATGTGGCCGAGGTGCACGGCGTTCCCGGTGGCACCGCTGAACAGCGTGTCCTCGAGCACCGCCCCCGCCCCGACCCCCGTCGAGAGCACCATCCCGACCATCGAGCCCACGTCCCGGCCGGCTCCCAGCCAGTGCTCGCCGAGGGTGAAGCAGTGCCCGTCGTTCGCCAGCCCGACGACGGCGCGCCGCCCGCTGGCCTCGCCGGCGGCCCGCTGGACGTGCTCGACGAGCGGGAACCCGCGCCAGGCACCGATGTTCACCGGCGACACCGTGCCCGACGGCCCGTCGAGCGGGCCGGCGGAGGAGATGCCGACCCGGAGCGGCTCGGGCCCGGCGGGCAGCTGCGCCAGGATCTCCGCGATCCCGACGAGCAGCGGGGCGACCACCCGGAGGGGGTCCGGCTCGGCCGGCGTGGGCCGGACGTCGTCGGCGAGGACGGTCCCCTCGTCGTCCACGAGGGCCAGCGCCATCTTGGTGCCGCCGACGTCGATGGCCAGGACGACCTCGGGCATCGGAGTCCTTTCGTACGCGGAGGATCGAGCAGGGCCCGACCCCGCCTAGACTCGCATGTCGTGGCTGGTACCGACTTCTCCGTGGAGATCCCCGACCTCGAGCGGGCGCTGGCGTCGATCGAGGCGGTGCTCGACCCTGCCGGCAAGCGCGTGGAGATCGCCGACCTCGAGCAGCAGGTCTCCGCCCCCGACCTCTGGGACGACGTGGACCACGCCCAGCAGGTCACCTCGAGGCTCTCCCTGCTCCAGTCCGACGTCGACCGGCTCAGCAGCCTGCGCTCGCGTCTGGACGACCTCGCGGTGCTCGTCGAGCTCGGCCAGGAGGAGAGCGACGACGCGAGCATGGTCGAGGCGGAGAACGAGCTGGCCGCCCTGCGCAAGACCATCGACGCCCTCGAGGTGCGCACCCTGATGTCCGGCGAGTACGACATCCGCGACGCGCTCGTGACGATCCGCTCCGAGGCCGGCGGGATCGACGCGGCCGACTTCGCGGAGATGCTGCAGCGGATGTACCTGCGCTGGGCGGAGCGCCACAAGTACTCGACCGAGGTCTTCGACACCTCCTACGCCGAGGAGGCGGGGATCAAGTCGACGACGTTCCAGGTGCGCGCGCCCTACGCGTACGGGACCCTGTCGGTCGAGCAGGGCACGCACCGGCTCGTCCGGATCTCCCCGTTCGACAACCAGGGCCGGCGCCAGACCTCGTTCGCGGGCGTCGAGGTGCTGCCGGTGACCGAGTCCACCGACCACATCGACATCCCCGAGGCCGACATCCGCGTCGACGTCTTCCGGTCCTCGGGCCCCGGCGGGCAGAGCGTGAACACCACCGACTCCGCCGTCCGGCTGACCCACCTCCCGACCGGCATCGTCGTCTCCTGCCAGAACGAGAAGTCCCAGCTGCAGAACAAGGCCGCCGCGCTCCGCGTGCTGCAGTCCCGGCTGCTGGAGAAGGCGCGACGCGACCGCGAGGTCGAGATGAACGCGCTCAAGGGCGACGGCGGCAACAGCTGGGGGTCGCAGATGCGGTCCTACGTGCTGCACCCGTACCAGATGGTCAAGGACCTGCGCACCGACTTCGAGGTCTCCTCCCCGGACGCGGTGTTCGACGGCGACATCGACGGCTTCATCGACTCGGGCATCCGCTGGCGGATGCGCGAGCACATCGAGGCCTGACCTCTCGGGGCGGTGACGCCGCGCGCGGCGGAGGCCCCGGAGGCGCGGCACGCCCGGCCCCTGAGGTGAGCGGGGTGAGCGCGGCGCTCACCTACAGTGGACGAGGCCGTCCGGCCCGGCAGGTGCTGGGAGCGGAGACTCCTACCCGGCCAGGACCCAGCTGTGATCCGATTCGAAAGTGTCTCCAAGACCTATGACGGGCAGCGCCGTGCGGCGCTCGACCGCGTCAACGTCGACATCGACAAGGGCGAGTTCGTCTTCCTCGTCGGGGCGTCCGGGTCGGGGAAGTCGACGTTCCTGCGGCTGATCCTGCGCGAGCAGCGCGCCACCCGGGGCAAGGTCTTCGTCGCCGGCCGCGACCTCGGCAAGCTCCACAGCTGGAAGATCCCGGCGATGCGCCGCCAGATCGGCACGGTGTTCCAGGACTTCCGCCTGCTGCCCAACAAGACGGTCACCGACAACGTGGCGTTCGCGCTCCAGGTCATCGGCAAGCCCCCCGCCACCATCAAGCGGGTGGTTCCCGAGGTGCTGGAGCTCGTGGGCCTGGACGGCAAGGGCGGCCGGCTGCCCGAGGAGCTCTCCGGCGGGGAGCAGCAGCGCGTGGCGATCGCGCGCGCCTTCGTCAACCGTCCGATGATCCTCATCGCCGACGAGCCGACGGGAAACCTCGACCCGGCGACGAGCATCGGCATCATGAAGCTGCTCGACCGCATCAACCGCGCCGACACCACGGTGCTGATGGCGACCCACGACTCGACGATCGTGGACCAGATGCGCAAGCGCGTGATCGAGCTCGACGACGGCGAGGTCGTGCGCGACCAGAGCCGCGGCGTCTACGGCTACCAGTGAGGGTCTGATGCGTCTCCGCCACATCTTCTCCGAGACCGGTGCCGGTCTGCGGCAGAACCTGACGATGACCCTCGCGGTCGTCATGACCATGTGGGTCTCGCTCTCGCTCTTCGGGGCGGGGCTCCTGGCCAACCAGCAGGTCGACCTGATGAAGGGCCGCTGGTACGACAAGATCGAGATCTCGATCTTCCTGTGCACCCCCGACGTCCAGGGCGACAACTGCGACCCGGGCCAGGACGCGACCGACGCCCAGAAGCAGGTCATCCAGCAGACCCTGCTCAGCAACCCCGAGGTCGCCGGCGACGGCGTCTACTTCGAGACCAAGCAGATGGCGTACGACGAGTTCCAGCGCGCGTACGCCGGCAGCCCGATCCGCGACTCGCTGACGGTCGACCAGATGCAGGAGTCGTTCCGGGTCAAGCTGAAGAACCCCGAGGAGTACGAGGGCGTCGTCAGCTCGGTCCAGGGGCTCCGGGGGGTGCAGAAGGTGCAGGACCTGCGCCAGTACCTCGACCCGTTCTTCAACGCGCTGAACTTCATCCAGTGGGGCACGATCGTCGCCTCCGGCCTGCTCCTGATCGCTGCAGCCCTGCAGATCGGCAACACCATCAGGCTGGCCGCGTTCGCCCGACGTCGGGAGATCGGCATCATGCGGCTGGTCGGGGCGAGCAACCTCTACATCACGCTGCCGTTCCTCTTCGAGGCCGTCTTCTCCGCGCTCGTCGGAGCCGCGCTGGCCTGCGGCACCCTCGCCGCCGGGGTCTACTTCGTGGTCATGCAGAAGGCCGAGCCGGCCATCCGGTCGATCCCGTGGATCGGCTGGAGCCAGACGGGGCTGGCGATGCTGGGCGTGGCCGTCGTCGGCCTCGTGCTGGCGGTCGTCCCCACCCTGGTCACCACGCGGAAGTACCTGCGGGTCTAGACCTCACCGTCCGTCCTCGAGCCCCTGGTCACCAGGGGCTGGTGAGCCACAGCCGCACGCCCAACCAGAGTCGACCAGGCTCTCGGGTGTGCGGCTGTCGCCGTCTCCGCCCGCCGGATAGGAGAGCGCGCCTGTCGGTCGTACGACCGCCAGGCAGCTGTCGCCTCTTGACGGAGCACGTCCGTTGTGCTTCCCGACTGGGTCCGATCAACTCTCGATGAAGCCTTCACCCTGAGTTACGCCTGGGACGGTTGTGACTCGAGTGCCAGGGCTTGCCGCTGCCTACGGCGGTCTGCTTAACATCCGGCCTGTTGGTCACCCCGACCGACACACCGGGATTCCCCCAGAATCTCGATCTCTAGTCGAGAGTTAAGGCTCGGGCCGCCGCGAACGGTCCAGGTCGGCGCTTCCGACGGACCTCGATTGGAAGAACGCTGTGCCGGACCTTCCCCGCGTCACCGACGCTCCGGACGCCGACGCCCTGCCCTCGGGTGGGCGCTGCAGCCGGCGCCCGGCCCGCACCGGCGGACGCCTGCTCGTCCTCGCGCCCCACCGGCCTCACCGCCGCCTGCCTGCCGCTGTGCTCACGGGCGCCCTGGTCGTGGCCCTGACCGGTGGGCTGCTCGTCTCCAGCGCCCAGGCAGACGACCTGACCGACCAGCGGACCGCGCTCAAGCAGCAGATCAGCCGGACGAAGTCCGACCTGAACGAGTCGAGCGCGGCGCTGAGCAAGGCGGGCGTCCAGGTCGACCAGGTGGCGAACCGGCTCGCTGCCGCTCGCGGTGAGCTGTCGCGCGCGCAGTCCGCACTGGTGGCGGCCAAGGCGGAGGACGCCCGGCTGGCGACGCGGCTCAAGCGGGCCCAGACGGACCTGGCCAGGGCCAGGGCGGCTGTCCTCGACTGCCAGGAGCAGCTCGACGCCAAGAAGCAGCTGGTCGGCGCGATCGTGCGCAACCAGTACCAGCAGCAGACGAACCTGATGCCGATCGCGGTGCTGACCGACCACAGCACGGCCGACCTCGCGACGCGCGTGCAGTGGGCGACCACCATGTTCGACACGACCCAGGCCAAGATCGACGAGCTGCTCGCCCTCGAGGCGCAGCTGAAGGCGCGCCGCGCCAAGCTGGCCGACGCCGAGGAGAAGGTCGCGAAGGACCGGGCTGACGCCGCAGACGCGCTGTCGCAGACCCGCCGGCTCGAGGCCCAGGCGAGCTCGGCGGCGGCCGCCGTCGCCGGCCAGCTGGCCTCGCAGCAGGCCATCGAGGACGCGGCCGCCAAGGACGTGGCGAAGGACCGGGCCCAGTACGCCAAGCTGGCGTCCGAGCGCGTGACCGTGGAGCACCGGATCGCGGTCCGCGTCGCGAAGGAGAAGGCCGCGGCCAAGGCTGCAGAGGTCAGGGCTGCTGCGCGCCGGGAGGCAGCGGCCAAGGCGGAGGTGAGGGCCGCGGCCCGGTCCAAGGCGTCGGCCTCGAAGCGCACCTCCCGCTCGAGCACGTCCGCGCGGGTCGCCGCTCCGCAGGCGTCGAGCCAGACCAGCTCGTCCTCCTCCGGCGCCCACCACGGCTTCATCTACCCGGTGTCCGCCCCGATCACGTCGCCGTACGGGATGCGGCTCCACCCGGTCACGCACATCTGGAAGCTGCACGACGGCACCGACTTCGGCGCCGGGTGCGGCACGGCGATCCACGCGGCCCAGAGCGGGGTCGTGGCCGAGAAGTACTACAACGCCGGCTACGGGAACCGCCTCATGATCGACCACGGCAAGGTCGACGGGAAGTACGTGACGACCGGCTACAACCACGCCATCCGCTACGTCGTCGGCGTGGGGGACCACGTCAAGCAGGGCCAGGTCATCGGTTACGTCGGCACCACCGGCTACTCGACCGGCTGCCACCTGCACCTCATGGTGTGGCTGAACGGCGGCATGGTGAACCCCATGAGCTGGTACTGATCCAGGGACCGGCCGGGCACGACCCGGCCAGCACGACACCCCTCGGGGTGCAGCCCGCCGGGGCAGGACCGCAGGGGAAGCGGGTCCTGCCCCGGCGTCGTGCGTCCGGTCCTCGAGCGGGCCGGGCCATGGCGTACGACGGACGACCCGGCGAGCGGGGACAATGGGTCGCATGCCGAAGGAGAAGGGTCGCAGTCTGATCGCCTCGAACCGCAAGGCGAGGCACGACTACACCATCCATGACACGTGGGAGGCCGGCCTCGTCCTCAGCGGGACCGAGGTCAAGTCGCTGCGCGCCGGCCACGCCAACCTGACCGACGCCTACGCCACGCTGGACGACGGCGAGGTGTGGCTGCGGGGCGCGAACATCCCCGAGTACAGCCACGGCACCTGGACCAACCACACCGCGCGCCGCACCCGCAAGCTGCTGCTCAACCGTCGCGAGATCGACAAGATCAGCCGCGAGCTGGGCACCACCGGGAGCATGACCCTGATCCCGCTGTCCCTCTACTTCAACGACGGCTACGCCAAGGTCGAGCTGGCCCTCGGCACCGGCAAGCGGGAGTACGACAAGCGGCACACGCTCGCCGAGCGCGAAGGACGGCGCGAGGCCGAACGGGCCCTCGCCGCCCGCAACCGAAGGAACCGATGACCAGACCGGCTTCGACCCTGCAGCGCCCGGCGCCCCTCACCCGGGCTGCACGGCTGCTGCTCGCCCTGTTCCTCGCCTGCGGGGTCGTGCTGACCTCGGCGCTGATCGGCGTCCGTCCCGCCTACGCCGCCGCCGCCGACCAGATCGACGACTACGAGATCAGCTACGACGTCCGGGCAACGGGGGTCGTGCGCGTGGTCGAGACGATCACCTACCGCTTCGGCGACTCGTCCGGACGGCACGGGATCGATCGGCTGCTGGTCACCCGCGAGAAGTACGACGACCAGCAAGACGCCGTCTACACCATCGACAACATCGACGTCAGCACGCCTGACCCGGGTGTCTCCGATGCGTGGCAGCGCACCGACGACGAGACGCAGGACGGACGCCAGGTGACCACCCGGCTGCGGATCGGCGACGCCGACCGCACCGTCACGACGCCAACGGCCACCTACGTCATCGCCTACGACCTGTCGGGCGCGATGCGGACCTTCCCGGACGCCCAGCCGGCCTACGACGAGTTCTACTGGGACGCGACCGGCCTCGACTGGAAGGCGTCCATCCAGAAGGTCGGCATCACGGTCACGGTGCCCGGGGGCGTGCAGGAGACGACCTGCACCTACGGCCCGGTCAACAGCACCAGCAAGTGCGGTCAGCGCATCGCCAAGGGCGTCGCGGAGTTCTCGCAGACCGGTCTCGCGGCCGGCGAGGGCGTGACCATCGGCAACAAGATCAAGCCCGGCCTCCTCGCCGTGGCGGCGCCCGACCTGCAGCCGCGGGCCGACGCGCGTACGCCTGCCGAGAAGGCCGCCGTGGTCGGTGCCGGCGTGGCGGTCGGGGGAGCAGCCATCGCGTCTCCGCTGCTCGGGGTCGCCTACTACCGCAAGCGGGGACGGGACCAGCGCTACGCCGGTCTGCCGCCGGGCACCTTCCCGGCGCGCGGGGAGCAGGTCCCGATCGTGGCCCACGACCCGGACATGGCGATCCCGGTGTCCTTCGTGCCCCCGAAGATCCCGGTGGCCGAGGCCGGGCTGCTCGACGAGGGCGTCCTCGACACCAAGGAGACCGCCGCGACCCTGGTCGACCTCGCGGTGCGTGGCGGGCTGACGATCATCAGCGAGGACAAGAGCGACATGCGGGTCAAGCTGGTCGACCCGAACGTCGCCAGCGCCCCGCACGAGATGGCCCTGCTCAACGGCATCTTCCGGGGAGACCCGCCCGGCACCGTGGTCGACCTCGGGGCCCAGGGCAGCCTGCTGCCGGCGCACGAGGACATGGACGCCGCCGTACGCCAGCAGGTGAGCGCGCGCGGCTGGTTCACACAGGTGCCGACCGGCCGCACGACCCGGGGCCTCGGCCTCGGCGTCGTCGCCCTGGTCTTCTTCGGGGTCGTCCAGGCCGGCCTCTGGGCGCTGCTGCTCGCGGCCGCGCTCCTGCCGGTGATCATCACGGTCGCCGTCGTGCGCCACAAGATGAAGCGCGGCCAGCGCACTCCCGAGGGCCGGGCCTGGACCGACCAGGTCGAAGGCTTCCGGGACTACATCGCCACCGCCGAGGCGGACCAGCTGCGCTTCGAGGAGGGCGAGGACATCTTCTCCCGCTACCTGCCGTGGGCGATCGTGTTCGGCCTGGCCGAGCGCTGGTCCAAGGTCTGCGGCGACCTGGTCGCGATGGGGCGGCTGCCCGACATGAGCCCGTCCTGGTACTACGGCAGCATGAACATCGGCTCGTTCAACACGGGCTTCCTCACCGGCACCCTGCTGTCCTCCGCCACGCCGATCCCCTCCAGCACGGGCAGCACCGGCACCGGCTTCGGCGGGGGCAGCTCGTTCAGCGGCGGTGGGTTCTCCGGCGGCACCGGCGCCCTGCTGTCCTCCGCCACTCCGATCCCCTCCAGCACGGGCAGCAGCGGCACCGGCTTCGGCGGGGGCAGCTCGTTCAGCGGCGGTGGGTTCTCCGGCGGCGGCGGCGGAGGTGGCGGCGGCGGCAGCTGGTGAGTCAGGCCAGGCGCGCAGCGAGGTGGACGGCGGTCGGTCCGGCCCGTCGCCGCACCACCTCGGTCGGCGGGCCGGCGTCGACCACGCGCCCGCCGGCGTCCCCACCTCCGGGTCCCAGGTCGACGAGCCAGTCCGCCGCGAGGGCGACGGCCGCGTCGTGCTCGACCACGACGACGGTGCTGCCCGCGTCGACGAGGCTCTGCAGGAGCACCAGCAGCCGCTCGACGTCGGCCGGGTGCAGCCCGGTCGTCGGTTCGTCCAGCAGGTAGAGCGTGCCCGCGAGCCGGGTGCGCTGCAGCTCGGTCGCCAGCTTGATCCGCTGCGCCTCGCCGCCGGACAGCTCGGTCGCCGGCTGGCCCAGCCGCAGGTAGCCCAGCCCGACGTCACGCAGGGCGGTCAGGCCGCGGACCGCGGCGGGGACGTCGTCGAGCGCGGTCACCGCGGCGTCGACGTCCAGGTCCAGCACGTCGGCGATGGTGCGGCCCCGGTGCGTGACCTCGAGCGTCTCGGCGGCGTAGCGCGAGCCGTGGCAGGTCGGGCACACGGAGTAGGACCCCGGCAGGAACAGCATCCGGACGGCCAGGCTCCCCTCGCCCTTGCAGGTCGGGCAGCGGCCGGCGGCGACGTTGAAGGAGAACCGGCTCGCGCTCCAGCGGCGACGTCGGGCCTCGGGGGTCTTCGCGAACGTGGACCGCACGGCGTCGAAGAGCCCGGTGTAGGTGGCCAGGTTGGACCGGGGCGTACGGCCGATCGGGCGCTGGTCCACGAGCACCAGGCGGCGTACGGCGTCCAGCCCGTCCGCCCGACCGGTGCGACGCTCCGGCTTCAGGTCGGGGACGTCCGGAGCGCCGTCGGCCCCGTCCTCGGCAGCCGCGGGGTCCGGCGTCTCCGGCTCGTCCTCGTCCGGCCCGTCGTCGACGGGGGGGTCCAGGAGTCCGAGGTGGCTCCGGGTGGCGTCGGCCAGCGCCTCGAGCAGCGTCGTCTTGCCCGACCCCGACACCCCGGTCACCACGGTGAAGGTGCCCAGGGGCAGCGACACGTCGAGCTCGCGCAGGTTGTTCGCCGTCACCCCGTGCAGCCGGAGCCAGCCGGTCGGGTTCCGCGGCTCCGCTCGTACGGCGGGGCGGTGGTCGGGCGCGAGGTAGGGACGGGTGGCGGAGGCGGGCACGTCCTGCAGGCCGGCCACCGGGCCGCTGTGCAGGACCCGACCCCCACCGTTCCCGGCGCCCGGGCCCACGTCGACCAGCCAGTCCGCCGCGCGGACCAGGTCCAGGTCGTGCTCGACGAGCAGGACGCTGTTCCCCGCGTCGCGCAGGCCGAGCAGCACCTGCTGCAGCGCCTCGGTGTCGGCCGGGTGCAGGCCCGCGGACGGCTCGTCCAGGACGTACACGACGCCGAAGAGCCCTGAGCGCAGCTGGGTGGCCAGCCGCAGCCGCTGGAGCTCGCCGGCCGACAGGGTGGGGACGGCCCGGTCGAGCGCGAGGTACCCGAGCCCGAGGTCGACGACCAGCTCGCTGCGGCCCAGCAGGTCGCCGAGCAGCGTGGCGGCGGCGCTGTCCGGCTCGTGCTCCACGGCGGCCTCGCGCAGCAGCGCGACCAGACGTTCCAGGGGCAGGGCGGCGAGGTCGGCGATGTCGTGCCCGGCGAAGGTGACGGCCAGCGCCTCCGGCCGCAGCCGCCGACCGCCGCAGACCGGGCAGGGCGAGGCGTCGAGGTAGCCGCGCAGCCGACGGCGGATCGGGGCCGACCTCGTGGTGGCGAACGTCTCGAGCACGTACTCGCGGACGCCGGTCCACCGGCCCTGGTACGGACGCTGGATCCGCCCGGCCTCCCGCTCGAAGTTCACCGTCACGACCGGGTGCTCGTCGGTGAAGAGGATCCAGTCGCGGTCGGCCTGGTCGAGGTCGCGCCAGGGCCGGTCGACGTCGTAGCCCAGCGTGACGAGGATGTCGCGGAAGTTCTTGCCCAGCCACGCCCCCGGCCAGGCCGCCACCGCTCCGCCGCGGATGCTGAGCGAGGGGTCCGGCACGACGGAGGACTCGCTGACCGCGAAGGTCACGCCGACGCCGTGGCACCGCGGGCACGCCCCGGCGGGGGTGTTGGCCGAGAACGCGTCGGAGTCGAGCCGCCCGACCCCGTCGGGATAGGTGCCCATCCGGGAGAACAGCATCCGCAGGGAGTTCGACAGCGTGGTGACCGTGCCCACCGACGACCGCGACGAGCCCGCGTTCCGCTGCTGCTGCAGGGCCACCGCCGGGGGCAGCCCGGTGACGGAGGTGACCCGGGGGACACCGGCCTGCTGGATCAGCCGGCGCGCGTACGGGGCGACCGACTCCAGGTAGCGCCGTTGCGACTCGGCGAAGAGCGTGCCGAAGGCCAAGGAGGACTTGCCCGAGCCGGAGATGCCGGTGAAGGCGACGACGGCGTCGCGGGGCAGCGAGACGTCGACGTCGCGCAGGTTGTGCTCGCGGGCGCCCCGGACCTCGATGAGACCGTGAGGGCGGAGCTCGCCGGGCGCCCGCGAGGGGTCGTGCTGGGTCAGCGCACGCCGACGAGGTCGACGACGAAGATCAACGTCTCGCCCGGACCGATGACGCCGCCGGCGCCGCGGTCGCCGTAGGCCAGGTGCGGCGGGATGACCAGCCGGCGACGTCCGCCGACCTTCATCCCGGCCACACCCTGGTCCCAGCCCGCGATGACGCGACCGCGGCCGAGCGGGAAGTCGAGGGGGGCGCCGCGGTTGTACGACGCGTCGAACTCCTCGCCGGTGCTGTGCGCGACGCCGACGTAGTGCACGCTCACCTGGTTGCCGGGACCGGCCTCTGCGCCGTCACCGACGGTGAGGTCGGTGATCTCCAGCTCGGTGGGCGGCGGTCCGTCGGGGGCGTCGATCTCGGGCTTCTCAGGCATGGCCCCAACCTAGTGGCCCCGACCGGGGTCGGACCGGGGTCCCGCCTGATGGTGGGGCGGACCTGCGCGGGGCGATCCTTGATCCATGAGCGCGACCCAGTCGAACCAGTACCCGCACCCGACCCTGCAGATGAGCGTGACCCCCGAGCAGCGGGAGCGGGCGGTGTCGTGGCTGCAGCAGGCGTACGCCGAGGACCGCATCGGGGAGAGCGAGCTCGACTGGCGCCTCGGCCAGGTCCTGGAGGCGACCAGCCGGCGGGACCTCAACCAGGCCTTCTACGGCATCGTCGCCGTCCCGTTCGCCTCGCAGGCGGTCGGCCTGCACCCGGCCTACCAGCCGCTGGTGCGCCCGGAGGTCCGTCAGCAGGCCGGGCGGGGGGCGGCCGGGTTCGCGCACCTCTCGGTCTTCTTCCTCTGGCTGCTCGGCCCGCTCGTGGTCTTCGGGCTCTCGGCCCCCGGGTCGTACGCCCGGCGCGAGGCGGCCAAGGCGTTCAACTTCCAGCTGCTGTCCTTCGTCCTGCTCGTGGGGACTGCGCTCGTCTCGGCGATCTTCCCGGGTGACGTCTTCGAACCGGTCGTCGCCTTCATGGCGCTCGGCTGGTTCATCCTGACCATCGTCGGCGGCGCCAAGGCGCTGCAGGGCGAGGACTGGCGCAACCCGGCCACCCGGGTGCTCAAGATGCAGGTGCTGTCCGAGCGCTAGGCGCCCGGCAGCAGGTCCGTGACGACGAGCCGGTCGGGAATGTTCTCGGCCGGCTCGCGTTACGGATGGCAGGTCCCGCGCTGCGCGAGTAGGGTGGGCCCTCGCTCCGGAAGTCGTTCGCGATCGACGGGGTGGACAACTCAACAGGGGGTGATCGGTTTCGACTTGGGTCGGTAGTCCCAGGAGAAGCGGGCCGAGAATCCAAGGTCAACTCGTTAATGTCCCTTGGAAACCAATAAGTGCCAACTCTAAGCGCACTGACTTCGCTCTCGCTGTCTAAACAGTGATCGAAGGGTCAGACCGAGGACGTCTCCGCCCCGGAACCTGGCCTCATCTAGGAGACTTGCTGGCCGCTCTGTGTCTCAGGGTGCGTCCGGGACTTTTCTGAGACTGGGTCTGTCTGCGACGTGCTGGCGCGAGCGCAGGGACCGAGAA
>Ga0210040_10002511_pt1 | contig 25763 bp, 22 predicted proteins | sample CryGeyCG12114_NA_FD_185462 | JGI IMG/M metagenome (GOLD analysis project Ga0210040, IMG submission 185462) | Groundwater microbial communities from aquifer - Crystal Geyser CG19_WC_8/21/14_NA (SPAdes) (version 2) | ecosystem: Environmental > Aquatic > Deep subsurface > Groundwater | place: USA... | reverse complement strand
CACCGGCCGAGACGAAGATCACTGGGATAGCTGCCCGAGCCCACGATGAACACGAGCACCGGCAGGAGTACCCACCCCTCTTGCGCCGGCTGAGGAAGCCGGCCTGCCTTCAGCCGGCGATCGTCACCTCACTGATCGCCGTCCGGTCGAAGGCCGCGTCGCCGGGACCGGTCGTGGCGTCGATGCGCAGCTGCACCTGCCCCACGACCACGGGCCCGACGTCCACCACCTGCAGCTCGCGCACGCCGTCCACCAGCTCCTGCGGCACCTCCCGGCCGTCCACGAGCCAGGTCACGCGGGTGATCCGCCGGCCCTGGGCGTAGCGGTCGACGCCGGTGGCGGGGTCGGTCTTGGCGTAGCCGTTGACCAGGCCGAGGCGGCTCACCGGCCGCGTGGTGTCCAGGACGAAGGTCAGGACCTCGCCGGTGGCATCGCCGTTCGTGCGCCAGGCCGTGGCGGGGTCGGCGTCGAGCATCTGGTCGGCGGCGTAGGACGTCGGCCGGCCGGCGGCGTCGCGGCTGTCCGGGGAGGTGGACGGCGCCTGGGCGGTGGCGGCGCCGGCCCAGGAGACGGGCTCCCGGGCGGGCTCGGCGCCCTCACCGCTGGGGCTCGACCCCCCGGTCAGAGCCAGCACCGCGGCGCCGACGGCCAGCACCGCGACGGCACCACCGGCCGCCCCGAGCAGCACCGGGCGCGGGAGACGCCGAGGGCCCGCCGCAGCGATGGGAGCGGGAGCGGGGTCAGCAGCAGCAGGGTCCAGGCGGGGCCGGCGCGCCCGCGGGACGACCGCGGTCTCCGGCAGCTGGACCACCTGGTCGGCGACCGGGTCGGCCAGCGGCTGCCCGAACACGTGGCCGCAGTGCGCGCACCGCGCGTCGGCCAGCAGCACCGGGTCCCCGCAGGCCCCGCAGATCACTCCGGTGGGCGCGACCGCCCGCGTCGCTCCTCGAGTCCGCACGCCCAGCAGTCTCGCCGCCGGGCGCCTAGCGCGTGGCCGATCGGGGAAGGTCAGCCCCGGGCGGCCAGGGCCGCCTCGTACAGCGCCCGCTTGGGGACGCCGGCCTCCTCGGCCACGGCGGCCACGGCCTCCTTCAGCCGCTCCCCCGCGGCGACCCGGGCCAGGACGGCGCCCACGGAGTCCTCCGGAGTCGCCGCGACGGGGGTCGCGCCGGCCACCACCAGCGTCACCTCGCCGATCTTCGCGAGCCCGGCGACCCACTCGGCGAGCTCGCCCACGCCCCCGCGGCGGACCTCCTCGTAGGTCTTCGTCAGCTCCCGGCACACGGCGGCCCGCCGGTCGGGCCCGAAGGCCTCGGCCATGGCGGCCAGGGTGTCGGCCAAGCGGTGCGGGGCCTCGAAGAACACCATCGTGCGCGGCTCGGCGGCCAGGGCCGCGAGGGTGCGCGAGCGCTCGCCGGCCTTGCGCGGCGGGAAGCCCTCGAAGGTGAAGCGGTCGGTGGGCAGCCCGGCCACCGCGAGCGCCGCGACGACCGCGGAGGGGCCGGGCGCGGTGGTCACCCGCACGCCGGCGGCCACCGCGGCGGCGATGATCCGGTAGCCGGGGTCGGAGACGGTGGGCATGCCGGCGTCGGTGACCAGCAGCACGGTCGCGCCGGCGGCGGCCTGGGCGACCAGCTCGTCGCTGCGGCCGGACTCGTTGTGCTCGTAGTAGCTGACGATGCGCCCGGTGGGGGTCACGCCCAGGCGCCCGCACAGCTGCTTCAGGCGCCGGGTGTCCTCGGCGGCGATGACGTCGGCGCTGGCCAGCAGGCGCAGCAGGCGCGGCGGGGCGTCCTCGACGTTGCCGATCGGCGTCCCGGCCACCACCAGGCGCCCGCCCCCGACCGGGGCTCCCCCGTCTCCCGTGCTCACCGGGGCATCGTGCCTCACCAGCCCCAGGTGCCCGGTCCGCCCTTGAACGGGCCCACCACGTCGTCGGTGATCCAGCCCGCGTAGAAGCCGCCCTCCTGCGGGCGGGCCAGCTCCCCGTCCACGCGGCACTCCAGCACGCCGGGGCGCAGCGAGAGGTGCCCGGCGATCGCGGCGAAGGCCGGGGTGGGCCGCTCGTAGGACCACGCGGCGGCCTCCAGCACCTCCCCGCCGGGCAGGACGACGTCCCAGTAGGTGGCCGCGCCCTTGAACTCGCACGTGGTGGACGGCGCCGCCGAGGGCCGCAGCTGCGCGACGACGTCCTCGCGGGGCAGGTACCAGGTCGGCGGGTGGCTGGTCTCCAGCACCCGCCAGGCGCGGGAGGTGTCGGCGAGCACGCAGGACCCGGAGGAGCCGGTGGCGCCGGGGGCGCTGACGACGACGCGGCGCGAGGAGGGCTGCAGCGCGGGCGGGCGGGGGTAGTCCCACACCGACTCCTGGCCCGGTCCTGGCTCGGTGGCGCGGGGGTGGCGCGCGGGCGGCGTCATGGCGACCAGTGTCGCCCTGCGAACGAGTGATCGCGGCACCGGCGCCCTCCAGCGGGCGCGGGGGGCTGCCGACGCCGTGCTCGTGAGCCCCGACCGCCCCGCCGCCCGCACCGTGGCCCCCGACGTCGACACGATGCTCGCCACCGTGCGCGACTCCGCGACGTCGACGGCCGGGAGCGCCACCGCGCGCTGGCTGCCGGTCCCCGGCGCCGCCACCGGGGCCTGGTGCCTGCACCTGAGGACGCGGCAGATCGTCTGGGACGCCGGCTCGGCGCAGCTGTACGGCATGCGCCCGGACGAGACCCCGCGCGACACGTGGCTGCGGGTCATCCACCCCGCCGACCGCGGCCGCGTCGGCGAGGCCTTCGAGCGAAGCGGGGACCGCGTCGTCACCTTCCGGGTGCGCCGCGACGACGGCTCCGACGCCTACCTGCTCAGCCGGATCACCCACGTGCTGTCCGGGGACGCCGCGGGGTGGATCGCCGGTGTGACCGTCGACGTCACCGCCTCCCGGGAGTCGGCCCTGCGCGCGGAGGTCGTGCTGGAGACCACCCCCGACGTGTTCTTCTGCCTGGACGGCCACTGCCGCTTCACCTACGCCAACCGCCCCGCCGCGGACGGCGTCGGCCGCACCCCCCAGGAGCTGATCGGCACCTCGCTGTGGGAGGTGCTGCCGCACCTGGCCGCCACCCCGGCCCGGGGGGCCTACGAGCACACCCTCGCCACCGGCGAGCCGTCGACCTTCGTCGACGAGCACCCCAGCGGCGCGGTCTACGAGATCACGGTCAAGGCGGTGGACGGCGGCCTGCACGTCCTGGGCCGCGACGTGAGCGACCGGCGCGCCGCCGACGCCCAGCAGGAGCGCCTGGTGCGCGAGCTCGCCCACCAGGCCAGCCACGACGCCCTGACCGGGCTGGCCAACCGGGCCGAGCTGCTGGCCGCGCTGAGCGACCACCTGGCGCGCCGCGACCCCGCGACCACCGCCACGGTGCTCTTCCTCGACCTCGACCGGTTCAAGCTGGTCAACGACACCCTCGGCCACTCCACCGGCGACCAGCTGCTGCGGGTGGTCGCCGACCGCCTGGCGCTGCTGGCCGGGCGGGCCCACCGCGACCGCGTCGTCGCCCGGATCGGCGGCGACGAGTTCGTCGTCGCCCTGATGGACGCTCCTGAGGCCCTCGCCGAGCAGGTCGCCGGCGAGGTGCTGCGGTCGCTGGCCGCCCCCGTCCGGCTGGGCGGCCAGGACCTGCACGTCTCGGCCAGCATCGGCCTGGCGCGCGGCGGGCGCGGCGCCAGCGCCGAGACCCTGCTGCGCGACGCCGACCTGGCGCTGTACCGGGCCAAGGAGGGCGGGCGCGACCAGGCGGCCTGGTACGACGAGCACCTGCACGCCGACGTCGTGCGCCGGGTCGGCACCGAGCGCGACCTGCGGGCGGCCCTGGAGACCGCCGGCGGGTCCGGCGGCCAGCTGGCGCTGCACTACCAGCCGTCGTACTCCCTGAGCACGGGCCTGCCCACCGGCGTGGAGGGCCTGCTGCGCTGGACCCACCCGGTGCGCGGCGCCGTGCCGCCCGCCGAGGCCATCCCGGTCGCCGAGGACTCCGGGCTGATCCTCCCGCTCGGCGACTGGGTGGTGGCCACCGCCGTGGAGCAGGCCGCCGCCTGGTCGGCCGTCCCCGACCTGACCACGTGGGTCAACGTGTCCCCGCGCCAGGTCGTGGCCGGCGACCTCGCGGCCGCCCTGGCGCGCGAGCTGGAGCGCACCGGCGTCCCCGCCGCCCGCTTCGGCATCGAGGTCACCGAGTCGGTGCTCGTGGAGCGCTCGCGGGCCGCGCAGGTGCTGGAGGAGGTCCGCGCCCTGGGCGTGCGGATCGGCATCGACGACTTCGGCACCGGCTTCAGCTCCCTGGCCCGTCTGCTGGCCTTCCCGGTCGACCTGGTCAAGGTCGACCGCTCCTTCGTCGCCGCCTCGGGCACCCCGGCGGGCGCCGCCGTCCTGGACGGCATCGTCACCCTGGCGCACGGCATGGGCGCCGCGGTGATCGCCGAGGGCGTGGAGACGCCCGAGCAGCTGGCGCTCCTGCGCGCCAGCGCCTGCGACGCCGCCTCCGGCTACCTCCTGGCCCGGCCGGCCCCCGCCTCCGCCACCCCGCTCGGGCGCACCCGGATGGGGGCGCCGGGGCCCGCCGTCCGGGGCGAGCGGTCCAGGCCCGCTCCCCTCCTGCCGATGAGCGGGTCATGAGCATCGCCGACCCGTCCTGGCGGGCCCTGCCCTCCGGGGAGGTGGGCCGCTGGCGCTGGCACGTCGCCACGGGGACGCTGGAGTGGGACGACGCCTGCGCCCGCGTCCACGGCGCCCGCCGGGGCGAGGAGCCCGCCGAGACGTGGCTGCGCGTGGTGCACCCGGCCGACGCCGCCCGCCTGGAGTCCTCGGGCCTGTGGACCCTCGCGGAGGCGCAGATCTTCCGCGTCCACGACGACCGCGGCGTCCGCGGCGCTCGTGGCGTCCGCCACCTCCTCAGCCGCGTCACCCACGTCGAGGGGCGGCCCGGTGACGGGACCGCGCCCGGCGGCTGGGTCGCGGGCCTCACCGTCGACGTCACCGCGGCGCAGGAGGCCCACGGCCGGGCCGCGGCCGCGCTGGAGACGATGACCGACGCCTTCCTGGCCCTGGACGCCGAGCTCCGCCTCACCTACGTCAACGCCTCCGCCGCCGCCGCCTTCGGGGAGCCCGCGGAGGCCCTGGTCGGCCGGGAGGTGCTGGAGGTCTTCCCCGAGCTGCGCGGCAGCGTGGTGGAGGACGCCTACCGCACCGCCCTGGAGACCGGCGAGGTCGTCTCCCTGGACTGGGAGCGCCTGCCGGGCCTGTGGGTGTCGTCGGAGGTGCAGCCGGCCGCCGAGGGCCTGCACGTGTGCTTCCGCGACAGCACCGCGGTGCACCGGGCGGCCGCCGTCCAGCAGCGCCTGGTGACGGAGCTGGAGCGCCAGGCCACCCACGACGCGCTGACCGGCCTGACCAACGCCTCGCTGCTGGGACGCCGCGCCGCCGAGCACCTGGCGTCCTCACCGAGCGCGACGGTCACCGTCGTCGCGCTGGACCTGGACCGCTTCGGCCTCGTCAACGACACCCTCGGGCACGCCTTCGGCGACGACCTGCTCACCGAGGTGGCCGCGCGCCTGGAGGAGCTCGCCCCGCCCGGCGCGCTGGTCGCCCGCACCGCCGGCGACGAGTTCTCGATCACCCTGTTCGACGCCCCGGCCGCCGAGGCCGAGGCCGTCGCGCACCGCGCGCTGGCCGGCCTGCGCGAGCCGGTGCGCATCCGCCACCAGGAGCTGGCGCTGACCGCCAGCGCGGGGCTGGCCACCGCCGGCCCCGAGGGCGGCGTCGACGCCCTCGTCCGCGACGGCGGCATCGCCCTGCACGAGGCCAAGCGCGCCGGCCGCGACCGCGTCGTGTGGTGCGACGCCCGGCTGCAGGCCGACGTCACCCGCCGGGCCGCGCTCGAGCACGACCTGCGCCGCGCCCTGCGCGACGACGCCCAGCTCGACCTGCACTACCAGCCCTCGTTCTCCCTGGCCACGGGCCTGCCGACCGGCGTCGAGGCGCTGCTGCGCTGGACCCACCCCTCCCACGGCCCGGTGCCGCCGGCCGAGGCGGTCCCCGTCGCCGAGGAGTCCGGGCTGATCCTGCCGCTGGGCGACTGGGTGCTGCGCCGCGCCGCCCGCCAGGCCCTGGCCTGGCGCGACGTGCCGGACCTCACCGTCTGGGCCAACGTGGCCCCGCGCCAGCTCGCCTCCGGCGACGTGCCCGGGGTGCTGGCGCGCCTGGTCGCCGAGACCGGGCTCGCGCCGCAGCGCCTGGGCATCGAGGTGACCGAGTCGGTGCTCGCCGACGGGTCCCCCGCCGGCGCCGCCCTGCAGGAGGTGCGAGCGCTCGGCGTCCGGGTCGCCATCGACGACTTCGGCACCGGCTACAGCTCCCTCGCCCGCCTGCTGGAGCTCCCGGTGGACGTCGTGAAGATCGACCGCTCGTTCGTCACCGCGTGCGAGACCCCCGCCGGCCACGCCGTCCTGGACGGCATCGTCAACCTCGCGCACGGCCTCGGCGCCAGCGTCATCGCCGAGGGCGTGGAGACCTGGGAGCAGCTCGCCGTGGTGCGCTCGACCTCCTGCGACGCCGTGACCGGGTTCCTCCTCGGGATGCCGGTGCCCGCCGTCAGCCAGGCGCTGAGCCGGGTCCGGCTGTCCGCGCCGCAGGGCGCCCGCGTCCCCCGCTCGCGCACGGGCGGGGCCACCGCGGCCCGCTGAGGCGGCCCGCACCCCGGCGATTTGCCAGGAAGGCGCCGGAGGAGTGGAATCAGGCCCCTCGGCGACGGCGACGACAGGACCGGCCATGCGCAGCAAGCTCCTCGAGCGCCTCGAATCCCGCTTCCCCGCGCTCAGCGACCGGCTCGACGACCAGCTCGCCGACCGGCGCTCCCGCGGAGAGCTCCTCGGTGCGGCGGTCGGCGTGGTGGCGCTGCTCGTGCTCGCCCTCACCGCCACCGTGCTGCTCGGCTGGGTCGCCGGTCTCCTGGCCCTGGGCCTGCCGCTGCTCGCCGCGGGCCTGGCGGTCGTGATCGCCGGCGACCTCCCCCGCACCCCCCTGCACGGCCGCTGGGCCGGCGCCAACACCGCGGTCCTGGGCACGGCCGCCACGATCGCCGCGCTGGTCCTCGCCGGCACCGGCGGGCAGGGCTCGCAGGCCCCTCCGACGGCCCGCACGCAGGAGGTCGCCAGCGAGGGCCTCCTCCTCGCACCTGCCCCGGCGCCGACAGGAGCGCCCGCAGCCGCGGTCGACCCCCAGGACGTCTCGGACGTCTCCGCGCGGGAGGACGCCGCGCAGGACGACGCCGAGCCCCGGGCCTCCTCCCGTCCCCGCGCCTCGACCACTGGCCGCGGGGTCCTCCTCCCCGAGCGCGAGAGCGCGACGGCCGGCACCGGCGACGCCTCCCCCGCGGCCCCCAGCACCACGCCGCGCCCCACCACGACGCCCCGCCCCACCACGACGCCCCGCCAGCCCGAGATCGAGACCGAGACCGAGCCCGAGGTGGACGCCGAGACCGGCACCGGCGCGGGAGACGACCAGGACAGCACCGGCCCGAACACCGACACGGGTACCGGTACCGGTACTGACACGGACACCGACCCCGGAACGGAGACCCCGGGCACCGGCACCGGCTCGGTCACGCCCGACCCGACGGAGACCCCGATCGTCCCGCCGCTCGAGGGGGGCGTGGTCCCGCCCGTCCTCCCCACCGACCCCGGCGTGATCTCGCCCACGACGCGCGACCCGCTGGACGTCGCCCGCGAGCTGGCGATCCGCGACGAGGTGGAGGCCGAGGAGGCGCGCCAGGCCGAGGAGGAGGCCGCGATGCAGGAGGCCCTCCTCGGCGGCTGAGCCGCCTGGCGGCCGCGGCGCGCGCCCGCTGAGGCGCGGCTCGACTACGCTCGTGCCGCCATGGGAGCGTCGAGCCGGGCCGCGTCGGCGGCCCTCGTGAGCGGGCCCGCCGACGTCCCGCGCGGCAGCGCGCTCACCAGCCGCATGCGCCCCTTCACCAGCACGATCTTCGCCGAGATGACAGCGCTGGCCGTGCGCACCGGGGCGATCAACCTCGGCCAGGGGTTCCCCGACACCGACGGGCCGGCGTCCCTGCTCGAAGACGCCGTCGCCGCGATCCGCGCCGGGGCCAACCAGTACCCGCCCGGGCCCGGGCTGCCGGTGCTGCGGGAGGCGGTCGCCGCGCACCAGCAGCGCTTCCACGGCCTCGCGGTCGACCCGGACGACGTGCTGGTCACCGCCGGGGCCACCGAGGCGATCGCCGCGGCGGTGGTCGCGCTGACCGAGCCGGGCGACGAGGTGGTCACCTTCGAGCCCTACTACGACTCCTACGCCGCCACGATCGCGCTGGCCGGCGCCACCCGCCGCACGGTCGTGCTGCGCTCCCCGGGCTTCGCCGTCGACGAGGCGTCCCTGCGCGCAGCCTTCTCCGCCCGCACCCGGCTGGTGCTCCTGAACACCCCGCACAACCCCACCGGCAAGGTCTTCACGCGGGCCGAGCTGGAGCTGGTCGCCTCCCTGGCCCGCGAGCACGACGCCGTGGTCGTCACCGACGAGGTGTACGAGCACCTCGTCTTCGACGGCGCCCAGCACGTGGCGATGGCGTCCCTGCCCGGCATGGCCGAGCGGACCCTGACGATCTCCTCGGCCGGGAAGACCTTCTCGGTCACCGGCTGGAAGATCGGCTGGGTGCACGGGCCGAGCGAGCTGGTGGCCGCCGTGCGGGCGGTCAAGCAGTTCCTCACCTTCGTCGGCGGCGCGCCCTTCCAGCCCGCGGTGGCGGCCGCGCTCGGCCTCCCGGACGCCTTCTTCGCCCAGCTGGCCACCGACCTGGCCCGCAAGCGCGACCTGCTCGCCGACGGCCTGGCCGCGGCGGGGTTCGCCGTCAACCGGCCCCAGGGCACGTACTTCGTCACCGCGGACGCCGCCCCGCTGGGCCACCCCGACGCCCTCGCCCTGTGCCGGGAGCTGCCGGAGCGGGTCGGGGTGGTGGCGATCCCGGTGAGCGTCTTCCACGACGACCCCACCGCGGCGCCGTCCCTGCTGCGGTTCGCCGCCTGCAAGACCGACGCCGTGCTCGAGAAGGCCGTCGAGCGCCTCGCGGCCCTGACGCCGACGCGGTGACGGCCGTCGCCGCTGCGGCGCCGGGACCGCTCGCCCGCGTCCCTCCCCAGCTGCTGCTCACCGCGGCGGCGGTGAGCCTGCAGACCGGGTCGGCGCTGGCCACCCGCCTGTTCCCGGCGATCGGGGCGCCCGGCGTCCTGGCCCTGCGGATGGGCGTGGCCGCGCTGGCCCTGCTGGTGATCGGCCGGGCCTGGCGGTTCCTGCCGCGGGGCCGCGCGGTGGGGCTGGTCGTCGCCTTCGGCGCCGTGCTCGGCTCGATGAACCTGATGTTCTACCTGGCGCTGGAGCGCATCCCGCTGGGTGTCACCGTGGCCCTGGAGCTGCTCGGCCCGCTGGCCGTCGCCGTGGTCGGCTCCCGCTCGGCGCGCGACCTGGGCTGGGCGGGCGTGGCCGTGGCCGGCGTCGCCGTCCTGGTGGGCCCCACCGCGCTGCGCTCCCTCACCGGCGGCGCCGGGGAGCACCTGGACGGTGCGGGCGTGCTGCTCGCGCTGGGCGCCGGGGCCGCGTGGGCCGGCTACATCGTCCTCGGGCACCGCGTGGCCGGGGCCCTGCCGGGCACCGCCGGGCTGGCCTGGGCGATGGTCGCAGCCAGTGTGGTCCTGCTGCCGCTGGGCGCGGCCACCGCCGGCTCGGCGCTGCTGGAGCCGGCGAACCTGCTGCCCGGGATCGCGGTGGGCGTGCTGTCCGGCGCCCTGCCCTACGCCATCGAGCTGGCCACCATGCTGCGGGTGGGCCCGCGCGCCTTCGGGGTGATGATGAGCCTGGAGCCCGCCGTGGCCGTCCTCGCCGGGCTCGCCGTGGCCGGCCAGGTGCCCACCGCGCTCGCGCTGGCCGGGATCGCGCTCGTCGTGCTCGCCAGCCTCGGCACCGCTCCCCGAGCCATCCCCAGCGCCACCCCGGAGGGCGTGGCGTGAGCACCGCCGTGCTGGCCGACCCCGGGGCCGCCGAGCCCGGGCGGAGCGGGCCGGGGAGCGCCGGGGCCGGACGCCGGGCCGCCCGGCGCGCGAGGGGCCTGACCGCCCGGGCCGGCGCCTCCGACCGGCTGCTGGGCTGGCTCGGCCCGCTGGTCGTCGCGCTGCTGGCCGGGGTGCTGCGCTTCTGGCAGCTCGGGCGCCCCCACCAGCTGGTCTTCGACGAGACGTACTACGTCAAGCAGGCCTACACGCTGCTGCAGGTCGGCTACGAGCTGCGCTGGCCCGAGGGCGCCGACGCGAGCTTCACCTCCGGCACCCCCGATGTGTACTCCTCCGGCGCCGACTACCCGGTGCACCCGCCGCTGGGCAAGTGGATGATCGCCGTCGGCGAGGCCCTGTTCGGCGTCGACTCCTCCGTGGGCTGGCGCTTCTCGGCCGCGGTGGCCGGCACGCTGTCGGTGCTGCTGCTGGCGCGGATCGCGCGGCGGGTGCTCGGTTCGACCCTGCTCGGCTGCACCGCGGGGCTGCTGCTGGCCGTGGACGGGCTCCACCTGGTGATGTCCCGCACGGGCATCCTCGACATCTTCCTGTCGCTGTGGGTGCTGGCCGCCTTCGGCTGCCTGGTCGTCGACCGCGACGCCGCCCGCGAGCGCCTGTCCGCCCTCGCGGCGCGCTCCCCCGGCGGCGCGGCGTCCTGGGGGCCCCTCGGTCCGGGCCTGGGCCTGCGGCCCTGGCGCGTGGCGGCGGCCCTGTGCCTGGGCGCGGCGTGCGGGGTGAAGTGGTCGGGCCTGTACTTCGTCGCGGCGTTCGGCCTCATGACGGTGCTCTGGGACGTCGGTGCGCGCCGGCGGGCCGGCGTCCGGTGGTGGGCGGGTGCGCTGGTGCGCGACGGCGTCCCGGCGGCGCTCACCGTGCTGCCGCTCGTGGTGGGCGTCTACCTCGCGACGTGGGCCGGCTGGTTCGCCTCCTCCTCCGCGCACCTGCGCCGGTGGGCGGTCGAGAACCCTGGCGCCGGGGTGGGCTGGCTGCCGGCGCCGCTGCGCTCGCTGTGGAAGTACCACCAGGACATGTGGGCCTTCCACACCGGGCTGACGACCCCGCACGACTACATGTCGCACCCGTGGTCGTGGCTGGTGCAGGGCCGCCCGACGTCCTTCTTCTACGAGGCCCCGGCCCGAGGCGTCGACGGCTGCGCGGTCGACGCCTGCTCCAAGGCGATCACCTCCCTGGGCAACCCGGTCGTGTGGTGGGCCGGGGCGCTGGCGCTGCCCGTGCTCGCCTTCTGCTGGGCGCTGCGCCGCGACTGGCGGGCCGGCGCCGCGCTGGCGGGCCTGGCCGCCGGCTGGCTGCCGTGGTTCCAGTACTCCGAGCGCACGATCTTCACCTTCTACGCGGTCGTCTACGTGCCCTTCACCGTGCTCGGGCTCACCTACTGCCTGGGGCTGGTGCTCGGGCCCCCGGACGCCGACCGGCGGCGTCGCGCGGTGGGCGCGGCCTGCGCCGGGGCCGTCGTGGTGGGCGCCGTGGTCGCCGCCGCGTTCTTCTGGCCCATCTGGACCGCCCAGACCATCCCCTACGAGGCCTGGCAGGCGCGGATGTGGCTGCCGTCCTGGGTCTGACCCGCGCGTCCTGACGACGCGCCGACGGATGTGCCTCTGGGTGAGCGCACCCCTACCCTGTGCTGCACCGCCCCCGCACGGAGGTCTCGATGGGTCGTCACGCCGGTTCCCGCTCGCCCCGAGGGCGCCACGTCGCCCCCTCCCGCCCCGCGGCGAGGAGCTGGCCCCTTCCGGTCACGGCCGCCGTGGTCGCCGGCGCTGGCGTGGGGCTGGTGCTGACCGGAGGGCTCCCCGACCAGGCCCTCGACCCCGAGCGCGGCACCGACCGCGTGCTCAGCCCCGGTCCCAGCGAGGAGCAGCTGAGCGGCGCCGACGCGGCGCGGGTGCCGGAGCCGGTCGAGCTCGTGGCCTCGCCGGTCGTGGCGGCCGCGGCCGACCAGGGCGCCCCGGGCCCGACAGCGCCGGCCGCTGAGGCGGCCAGCACGGCGGCCGCCGCGGCCGTCCCCCGGGCGGCCGCACCGGTGGAGCGGGCGCCGTCGAGGCCGCGCGGCCGCCACGCCGCCCCGTCGAGCACCACCGCCTCGTCGAGCACCACCGCCCCGTCGAGCACCGAGCCGACCGCCGAGCCGGCGACCTCGCAGGCAGCGGAGGTGGCGGAGGCCCCGACGCCGGCAGCCGTCGAGCCCTCCCCCACGGCGGTCACCGCCGCAGCCGCCACTCCGGAGGCGACGGTCACCACGCCCCCGGACAGCACGCCGTCGGACAGCACGCCGTCCGCCACGCCGGAGCAGCCCGCCGCCCCGCTGCCGACGCAGCCCGCCGCGCCGGTGGCCGAGGCCGCGCCGTCGTCGTCCACCACGGCGTCCTCGCCCCGCACCCCGGTCGACGACCTCGTCCGCGAGGCCGTGGACGACGCGATGCGCCAGGTGCAGGCGAGCCGCAGCGCCGTGCGCGCGCCGGGCTGAGGAACAGCACCGTCCCCGCTATCGTTGAAGCGTCAACCAACGACGAAAGCGGTGTGCTGTGGAGATCGGCATCAGCTCCTTCGCGGAGATCACCCCCGACCCGACGACCGGTGCGGTGATGAGCCCGGCCCAGCGGGCGCGCGAGGTGGTCGAGGAGATCGCCCTGGCCGACGAGGTGGGCCTCGACGTCTACGGCCTCGGCGAGCACCACAGGGCCGACTACGTCTCTTCGGCCCCCGCGGTCATCCTCGCGGCCGCGGCCGAGCGCACGAAGCGCATCCGGCTGACCAGCGCGGTCACGGTCCTGTCCTCGGACGACCCGGTGCGCGTGTTCCAGGACTTCGCCACCCTCGACCTGCTCTCCGGGGGCCGCGCCGAGATCATCGCGGGCCGCGGCTCCTTCATCGAGTCCTTCCCGCTGTTCGGGTACGACCTGGAGGACTACGACGAGCTGTTCTCCGAGAAGCTCGACCTGCTGCTGCGCATCCGCGACGCCGAGCGCGTCACCTGGCGCGGCAAGCACCGCCCGGCGCTGACCGACATGCCGGTCTACCCGCGCCCGGTGCAGACGCCGCTGCCGGTCTGGATCGGCGTCGGCGGCAACCCCCAGTCCGTCGTGCGCGCCGGCACCCTGGGCCTGCCGCTGGCCGTCGCCATCATCGGCGGCATGCCCGAGCGGTTCGCCCAGCTCGTGCAGCTGTACCGCGAGGCCGGCCGCCGCGCCGGCCACGCCCCGGAGGCCCTGCAGGTGGCGACGCACTCCCACGGGTTCCTCGCCGACAGCTCCCAGAAGGCCGCGGACGACCACTACGCGCCCTACGCCGGGGCGATGGACGCCATCGGCCGCGACCGGGGCTGGGCGCCGTACACGCGCGAGCAGTACGACGGCGGCCGCACCCTGCGCGGGGCCCTGTTCATCGGCAGCCCCGCCGAGGTCACCGAGAAGCTGCTGTTCAACCAGGAGGTGCTGGGCCTGCAGCGCTTCATGCTCCACGTCAGCACGGGCACCATGCCTCACCGCGAGGTGATGCGGGCGATCGAGCTGCTCGGCACCGAGGTCGCCCCCGTGGTGCGTGCGGAGGTCGCGAAGCGAGAGGCCAGCACGGCGTCCGCTCGGGCCTGAGCCACCGCGACCAGCCCTCCCCGGTCGTGATCACGGGGGAAGAGGGCGGGACAGCACGAAGGCGGCACCCCGGGAGGGGTGCCGCCTTCGTGCGTCTCGGGTGGAGCTGAGGGGACTCGAACCCCTAACCCCCTCGATGCGACCGAGGTGCTCTACCAATTGAGCCACAGCCCCGAGGACGTCGCCGACCTTATCACCGGCCGGCCGGGCACCGCGGGGATCCCCTGCCGCCGTCCCCCGCAGCACTTCCCACCACGAGTGCGGCGATGAGGCTCCCCTGGGCGCACTCGTGGTGGGAAGTGCGCTCACGAGCGCGCGCTCGCGGCGGTGCGGTGCGGTGCGGCTACTCGCCGACCGCGATCGGACGGCGCTCGTCGAGGTCGACGTGCTGGCGCGCCGCCGGCACCGACGCGGCCGGACGGGCCACGGACGCCGCGGTCGGCACCAGGCGCGGGGTCCAGGCGGGGGCGGCGGCGCGGCGCGCGCTGCGGGCCTGCACCCGGGCGCGGACGACCGCGCGGCGGCGCAGCACCGCGACGCCGAGGGCAAGGCCGAGCAGCCCGGACGGCGCCAGCACCAGCGGAACGACGCCGGCGACGGCCAGCACGCCCGGCAGCAGGGCCACGACCGCCGTCACGGCCAGGACGAGCGCGGCGGCACCGGCGCCCGAGCGGGCGGCAGGGCGGGCAGCAGGGCGGGCGGCGGTGCGCGCCGGACGAGCGGCGGGAGGCGCGTCGGCGACCGGCGCTGCGACAGCGACCGCGGCGGGGCGGCGTCCGCCGCGCGGGAGCAGCCCGGCGCTGCTGGCGGTGCCGCTGGCCACCGCGTCGCGCCGCTCGAGGAGCCGCAGCTCCTCCTCGGTGGCCTCGGCGGCCCAGGCGCTGGCGAGGCGCTCGCGGCGCTGCACCCAGTGCGGAACGGCGCCGAACGCCCAGAGGAGCACGATCCCCACGAGGAGGAATCCGCTGCTGCCCATGGGGGAGACTCTAGGGGCTCCTGCGCCAGATGGGAACTCTGGGGTTCGCGTTTCTCGTGGTGCTCGTGTGACTACCGTCCGTTATGTCGCGACGGTACCAGTACCGCTGGCGCCACCGGCCGCCCGCCACCGGGCGAGGAGCCCCTCGGGGACGTCCTCGGTGGTCAGGGCGTAGCTGAGGTGGTCGCGCCACCCGCCGTCGATGTGCAGGAACCGGGCGCGCACGCCCTCCTCGCGGAAGCCCAGCTTCTCCGCCACGCGGCGGCTGGCGGCGTTCTCCGGCCGGATGTTGACCTCCACCCGGTGCAGCCCCAGCCCCAGCAGGCAGTGGTCGACCGCCAGCGCCACGGCGGTCGGCATGATGCCGCGCCCGGCCAGGCGCCCGTCCAGCCAGTAGCCGATGTGCGCCGAGCGCATCGCGCCCCACGTGATGCCGCCGACGGTGACCTGCCCGGCCAGGCGGCCCTCGTGCTGGAGCGCGAAGGGCAGCGCGCTGCCCGAGCGGCCCTGGCGGCCGAGCTCGCGCACCAGCCCGGGGAAGGAGCGCACCGGCGGCGCGCCGTCCGGGCTCGTCGCCTCCCACGGCGCCAGCCACGCGACGTTCGCCGCCCGCAGCTCCCACCAGGCGCTCGCATCCCGCAGGCGCAGCGGCCGCAGCACCACCTCGCCCTCGCGCAGGACGGCCGGCCAGCCGGGTGAGAGCACGCTCAGCCCCGGTGGTCGCCGCCGCGCACCTGGTCGACCGCGTGCGGCAGCACGGCCCCCAGGAGCGTCACGGCGTCGCGGCAGGCGCCCGGCGAGCCGGCCACGTTGACCACGACCGTGCGCCCGGCCAGGCCGGCCAGGCCGCGGGACAGGACGGCGGTCGGCACGCCCTGCTCGCGCCCCAGCGAGCGCAGCGACTCGGCCAGCCCGGGCAGCTCGCGGTCCAGCAGGGGGCGGGTCTGCTCGGGCGTGGCGTCCGTCGGCGAGAGCCCCGTGCCGCCGGTGGTGACGACCACGTCGTACCCCTGGGCCACCGCCTCGGCCAGCGCCGCGCCGACCGGGTCGCCGTCGGGCACCACGCGGGGCCCGTCGACGGCGAAGCCGGCCTCGCGCAGCCCGGCCACGAGCACCGGGCCCCCGGTGTCCTCGTAGACGCCGGCCGCGGCGCGGTTGGACGCCGTCACCACCAGCGCGCGCCCGATCACCTGCGCCGCCGCCTGGCCGTGGCCGTGCGCGTGCTGCGCCGGCCCCTCAGCGCTTCCAGTCACCGGACCGCCCCCCGCTCTTCGCCGTGACCCGCACGTCGGTGATCTCCGAGCGCTTGTCCAGTCCCTTGACCATGTCCACCAGCGCCAGGCCCGCGACGGCCACCGCGGTCAGCGCCTCCATCTCCACGCCCGTGCGGTCGGCGGTGCGCACCGTGGCGCTCAGCTCGACCCCCCCGTCGACGACCGTGGCGCTGACGTCGACCGCGTGGACGGCGACCGGGTGCGCCAGCGGCACCAGCTCCGGCGTCCGCTTGGCCGCCTGGATGCCGGCCAGGCGCGCCACCGCGAGCGCGTCGCCCTTGGGCACCCCGCCGCCGCGCAGCGCCTCCACGACCTCCGCCGAGCAGCGCACGAACCCCGCGGCGCTGGCCTCGCGGACGGTGACGGCCTTGGCCGAGACGTCGACCATCCGGGCCCGCCCGGCGGCGTCCAGGTGCGGGAACCCCTCGCTCACGAGCGCCCCCGCTCCAGGACCATGCAGCGGACCGCGCTGCCGGGCTCGACCCGCGCGGTCTCCTCCCCCACCACCGCCAGGGCGTTGGCGGTGGCCAGGTCGGCGACCAGGTGGGAGCCGTGCCCGCCGGCCGGGCGCACCAGGGCGCGGCCGTCCTCGCCGCTGGTGAGCACCGCGCGCACGAACTGCCGCTTGCCCTCCGGGGACGTCCACCCCTCGGTGGCGGTCGCCGTCACCGAGGGGCGGTGCAGCTCCGGCTCGCCGAGCATCCGGCGCAGCGCGGGGCGCACGAACACCTCGAAGGAGACGTAGGCGCTGACCGGGTTGCCCGGCAGGGTGAAGATCGGGGTGCCGTCGCCGATGGTGCCCAGGCCCTGCGGCATGCCCGGCTGCATGGCCACGCGGTCGAAGGCGACCGTCCCGAGCCGGGACAGCACCTCCTTGACGACGTCGTAGGCGCCGGCGCTGACGCCGCCGGAGGTGATGACGACGTCGGCGCGGACCAGCTGGTCCTCCAGCACCTGCAGGAGCCGGTGGGGGTCGTCGTCGACGATGCCCACCCGGTGGGCCAGCGCGCCGACGTCCAGCGCCGCGGCGGTCAGCGCCGTGCTGTTGGAGTCGGTGACCTGGCCGAAGCCGGCCGGGCGGCCCGGCTCGACGAGCTCGCTGCCGGTGGACAGCACCACCACGCGCGGCTTGGGGTGCACCCGGGCGCGGTCGCGCCCGATCGCCGCCAGCAGCGCCAGGTGGCGGGTGCTCAGCCGGGTGCCGGCGGCCAGCAGCGCCTCGCCGGGCTCGACGTCCTCCCCGGCGCGGCGCACGTGCTGGCCGGGGCGGGGGGCGCGAGTGATGGTGACCTGCGCGATCCCCGCGTCGGTCCACTCCACGGGCACCACGGCCTCGGCGCCGGGCGGCACCGGTGCCCCGGTCATGATCCGGGCGGTGGTGCCGGCGGCCAGGGCCATCACCTCGCGCACCCCCGCGGGCAGGTCGGCGACCACCGGCAGCACCACCGGGCGCTCCGGCGTCGCGCTGGCGACGTCCTGCACGCGGACGGCGTAGCCGTCCATCGCCGACCCGTCGAAGGCCGGCAGCGCGCCGGTGGCCACGACGTCCTCGGCGAGCACGCAGCCCAGCGCGTCGAGGAGCGCGACGTCGATCGGCGGCAGCGGCGCGACCGCCGCCAGGCACTGCCGCAGGTGCTCCTCGACGCTCTTCACGCGCCGGTCAGCTCCTGGCCGCGAGCTCGCACGGGGCGCACAGCGCTGGTCTGCGGGGTCATGCGGGCAGGTTAGCCGGGAGCGGGGAGGATGCCCGGTGTGGAGCGCAGCGGTCCCCCCGCGGGAGGGGCACCGGGCCCGGCCAAGGCGCAGCTGCGCGCGCGGCTGAGGGCGGCCCGTCGCGCCCGCACGCCCGACGAGCGGGAGCAGGTGGCGCGGGCCCTGGCCGCGGCGGCGCTCGCGGCCCCGCCGCTGGCCGCGCTGTCGCCCGGCGCCGTGGTCGCGGCCTACGCCTCCACCCCCACCGAGCCCGGCACCGCGGCCCTGCGCGCCGCGCTGCGCGGCGCGGGGCTCGTGGTGCTGCTGCCCGTGGTGGCCGGGGAGGGCGCTCCCCTGGGCTGGCGGGTGGACGCCGGCCCAGGCTCCGGTTCGACGGCCTCGCTGGAGGAGGCGGACGTCGTCCTGCTGCCGGCGCTGGCGGTGGACGCCGCCGGCGCGCGGCTGGGGCAGGGCGGTGGCCACTACGACCGCACGCTGGCCCGGGCCCTCCCGCGACGACCGGTGCTGGCCGCCGTCGTCCACCCCGAGGAGGTGCTGCCCGCCGGCGCGCTGCCGTCGGAGGCGCACGACGTGCGGGTCGACGCCGCGCTGACGCCGCGGGGCTGGCTCGCGCTCCCCCGCCCGGGGCCGGGCCGCCGCTAGGCTGGGGGCACCCCCTGGCCACCGCCGGAACGACGACGGGAGGCCCCATGAGCATCGAGGAGTTCGACCTCGGAGTGCTCGTGGCCGCCACGGTCCTGGTGGTCGCCGTGGTCGCGGTCCGGCTCGCCGCCAGCACCGGGACGCCGTCCCTGCTGCTCTACCTGGCCCTGGGCGTCGCGCTCGGCGAGGACGGCCTGGGCGTCCAGTTCGACGACTACGAGCTCACCCGGGTGCTCGGCTACGGCGCCCTGGTGCTCATCCTCGTCGAGGGCGGGCTGACCACGCGGTGGTCCTCGGTGCGCGACGCCGTCGCCCCGGCCGCCGCGCTGGCCACCGTCGGCACCGGCGTCTCGGTCGCCGTCGTGGCCGTGGCCGGTCACTGGCTGCTCGACCTGCCGTGGGCGCAGGCGCTCCTGCTCGGCGCGGTGGTGTCCTCCACCGACGCGGCCGCGGTGTTCTCGGTGCTGCGCCGGGTGCCCCTGCCGCGGCGGCTGAACGGCCTGCTGGAGGCCGAGTCCGGCTTCAACGACGCGCCGGTCGTCATCGCCGTCGTGGCGCTGAGCGAGCACCTGGACGGCACCTCGTCGATGCCGTGGTGGGCGCTGGTGCTGCTCGCGCTGGTCGAGCTGGTCGGCGGAGCGGCGCTGGGGGGCGCTCTCGGCTGGCTGAGCGGGCGGTGGCTGCGGGCGGTGGCCCTGCCGTCGTCCGGCCTCTACCCGATCGCGGTGCTGGGCCTGTGCGGCATGGCCTACGGCATCGCCGTGCAGGCGCACCTGTCCGGCTTCATCGCCGTCTACGTGGCCGCCCTGGTGCTCGGCAACGCCGAGCTGCCGCACCGCCAGGCCGTGCGCGGCTTCGCCGAGGGGGTGGGCTGGCTCTCCCAGATCGGCCTGTTCGTCCTGCTCGGCCTGCTGGTCTCCCCCTCGGAGCTGTACGCGCAGCTGCTGCCGGCCCTCCTGGTCGGCGTCGTCCTCGCCCTGGTCGCCCGGCCGCTGTCGGTGCTGGCCTCGGTCACCTGGTTCCGGGTGCCGCTGCGCGAGCAGGTGCTGCTGTCGTGGGGCGGCCTGCGCGGCGCCGTGCCCATCGTCCTGGCCACCGTGCCGGTGGTCGCCGGGGTGCCGGGCAGCGAAGCGCTGGTCGAGCTCGTGTTCGTCCTCGTGGTGGTCTTCACCCTGCTGCAGGCCCCCACGCTGCCCGGCCTGGCGGCGCGCCTCGGCCTGGCCCGCGACGAGGCCGTCGACCTGGAGGTGGAGTCCTCCCCGCTCGGGGCGCTGGGGGCGGAGGTGCTGCAGGTGCGCGTCGGCCCCGGCTCGCGGCTGCACGGGCTGGAGGTCTTCGAGCTCCGGCTCCCCCGCGGCGCCGACGTCAGCCTCGTGGTGCGCGGCGGCGAGGCGATGGTGCCCGAGGCGCGCACGGCGCTGCGCCACGGCGACGACCTGCTCGTGATCACCCTGGCGGGCGTGCGGACGGCCACCGAGGACCGGCTGCGCGCCCTGAGCGAGGCCGGCCGCCTGGCCGCCTGGCGCGCTGCTGCTGCGCCCACCGCCCCTGCCCCCGCCCGGCGGCGCGCGCTGCGCCACCTCGGGCGCTGAGGCCTCCGCTCGGCGCCCGGGGTGCGCCCGCGGCGCTAGGATTGGCACTCCCACACCGTGAGTGCCAGCGAGCGCCAGCGGGTGCCCGCACGCCGAGGGAGTACCTGTGCCGACCTACGCCTACACCTGCACCGCCTGCGGCCACGCGCTGGAGGTCAAGCAGTCCTTCACCGACGACTCCCTGACCACCTGCCCGGAGTGCTCGGGCCAGCTGCGCAAGGTCTTCAGCAACGTCGGGGTGGTCTTCAAGGGCAGCGGCTTCTACCGCACCGACTCCCGCGGCGGGGCGAAGGCCACCGACGGCGGCTCCTCCACCTCCTCGGAGGGCTCCGGGCCCGCCGACAAGCCGGCCGCCGCGCCGGCCGCCCCGGCGCCCAGCTCCGCGCCGGCCGCCAGCAGCACCCCGAAGGGGTCCGGCTCCGCCGCCTGAGCGCCCTCCCGCCCACAGGGGCCGGCCGGGCGGCCGTCGTCCACAGGCGCGCCGCTCCTCCACCCGCGGACGAGCGAGCGCCCTAGCGTCGCGGCGTGCGGATGATCGGCGCCGGCTCCACCGGCCTCCCCGGAGCGGCCCGGCCGCGCCCCACGCGGCGCCACCGCCTCGCCCGCGCGCTGCGCCGCCGGCGGCGGCTGGTCGCGGCGGTGCTGCTGGCCCTGGCGACCGCCAGCGCGGTGCACGCCGCCCGGCCGGCCCCGCAACCCACCACCGCGGTGCTGACCGCCGCCCATGACCTGCCCAGCGGCCACCGGCTGGCCGGCGGCGACGCGGTGCTGCGCCCGCTGCCGCGCGCCGCGGTGCCCGACGGCGCGGTCGACGCCGCCTCGCCGGTCGCGGGGCGGGCGCTGGCCGGCCCGGTGCGGCGCGGGGAGGTGCTCACCGACGCCCGCCTCGGCGGCGCCGGCCTGCTGGTCGGCGCCGGGCCCGGGCTGATGGCCGTGCCGGTGGCGGTCGACGCCGCCCTGCCGCCGGGCCTCCTGGCGGCCGGCGACGCGGTCGCCGTGCTGGCCGGCCCCTCGTCGTCCGGGCTGGACGCCGCCCCCGCGGCTGGGCAGGTGCTCGTGCGGCGCGCCCAGGTGCTGGTCGCCCCGCACGAGGACGCCGGCACCGGGCTGCTCGGCGGAAGCGGCGGGGAGCGGCCGGTGGTCGTGCTGGCCCTGGACGACGACCAGGCGGCCCGGGTCGCGGGCGCTTCGGGCGACCGCCCCCTCGGCCTGGCGCTGCTCCCCTAGCCTGCCGCGGTGGCCAAGAGCACCCTGCACGGCTTCCGGGACTTCGTCCTCCGGGGCAACGTCGTCGACCTCGCGGTCGCCGTGGCGATCGGCGCGGCCTTCACCGCCGTGGTGAACGCCCTGGCCGTCGACCTGTTCGGCAGCCTGGTGGCGGCGCTCGTCGGCGCGAGGGACCTGAGCGGGGTCACCATCCCGCTGCCCGGGCTCGACCAGCTCGTGGTCGGCCCGCTCCTGGCCGCGACGGTCAACTTCCTCATCGTCGCAGCGGTCCTGTACTTCCTCGTCGTCCTGCCCACGAACCGGCTGCTGGAGCGCCGCCAGGCCGGGGAGGCCGCGGCCCCGGCCGCCGTCCCCGAGGACGTCGCCCTGCTGCGCGAGATCCGCGACCTGCTGCGCGAGCGCAGCGGGCCCACGGGGCCCAGCGAGGTCATCGGACGGCCGGAGGGCTCGCCCCCGCGCTGAGCCGGCTCAGCCCCAGTGGGGCGGGCGGTCGCGCAGCCAGCGCTCGTCGTCAGCGGCCGCGGACGCCGCCGAGGAGGCAGGGCGCTCCCAGCCGGTGTCGGTGTCGTCGGCGCTGCGGCCCAGGTCGTCCAGCGGGCCCGGTGGGCCTGCGTCAGCACCGGTGGGCCCACCGGTCGCAGGGCTGACGGCCCGCCGCGGCCCCGGCCGGCGCCCGGGCGCGGGCCGGGACGCGGGCCCGGGCGCCGACTCGTGCGCCGACTCGTGCGCCGGCTCGTCGCTCACCGCGCGGCGTCCAGCTCGCGCGCCACCCGCCGGGCCACCGCGGCGGCGTCGGCGAACAGGTCCAGGGCACCCACGCGCACCGGGCGCCACCCGAACCGCGCCAGCTCCAGGGGCAGCAGCAGCTCGCGCTGGAGCAGGTCGCCGGCCGAGGCCCCGCCCTGCCCCGAGCCCGCGGGGTCGTCGGCCAGGTCGCTCAGCACGGCCACCGCCGGCGCGTCGCCCTCGGCGGGGAGCACCACGAGGTCGGGCACCGCCGTCCCGCCCGCGCCGGTGCTGCAGCGCAGCCCGCGCTCGCCCAGCTGCTCGGCCAGCGCCGCCAGGAGGGGGTCGGCGTCCGCGGCGTCCGCGGCGTCCGCGGCGTCCGCGGCGTCTGCGCCGGGCGCCGACGACGGCACCTCCAGCGCCGCGAGCGCGGGGTCGCCCAGGGCTGCCAGCACCCGGCGCAGGGACCGCCCGCCCTCCCAGCGCAGGCGGTCCTCCTCCAGCACCTCCGCGGCCACGCAGCTGACGAGCACCAGCCGCTGGCGGGCGCGGGTCAGGGCCGCGGCCAGGCGCCAGTGCCCGCCCTCGCCGTCCAGGGGCCCCAGGCGGTGCACGAACCGGCCCAGCGGGGTCGTCCCGTACCCGAGGGTGACGACCACGGCGTCGCGCACGGTGTCGGCGCAGCGCTCCACGTCGGTCACCACGAACGGCTCCACGGCGCGGGAGGTGAGGAAGGCCGCGAGCTCCGGCCGCTTGGCCATGGCGTCGCGGACGGCGTCGGCCACGCGCCGCGCGTGCGGGCGGGTCAGGGCGATGACGGCCAGCGACTCGTGCGGGCGCAGCCGGGCGTGCTCGGCGACGAGGTCGACGACCCGCGCGACCTCCCCGTCCGGGCTCTCCACGACCCCCTCCTCGTCCGGGCGGCCGGCGGAGTCGGCGACGAGCACGAGGCGGGCCGGGCGCGACCCCGGCGCGGCGGGCACCGCGTGGGCGCCGGGGGCGGCGCCGGGCACGAGCGCGGCCAGGCGGGCCAGCTGCGCCGGCATCCGGTGCTGGCCCTCCAGCCGGACGCTGGGCAGGGCCCCGGCCAGCGCGCCGAAGACGCTGCGCCGCACAGGCGGCAGGGGGGCGCCCGGGCGGGGCGCGACGGGGGCCACCGGCAGCCCGCCGGGGTCGCCGACGACGAGCACCTGGCGCCCGGCGGCCATGGCCAGCACCGCCTCGGGGACGCCGATCCGGTGGGCGGCGACGAGGACGACGACGTCCTGGCGCTCGGCCGCCGGGACGTCGTGGGGCAGCGCGAGGGGGCTGGTGACCCGGCACGGCGGCGCACCGGCGAGGGCGGTGGCGTCGCGCACCCGGCGCACCGCGGCCGCGGACCTCCGCCGCTCCTGGGCGCCCAGCGCCGCGACGACCTCGGCGCGGCGGGCGGGGTCCAGCCGCCCCAGCTGCGGGTCGGCGGCCATCACGACGTCCAGCACCGAGCGCCACCAGACCAGGTCGAGCTCGGCCACGGCGTCGTCGGCGGAGGGGCGGCGGGCCCGCAGGTCGTCCAGCAGCGGCGCCAGGCCCCGCTCGCGCAGGGCCGTCATCAGCGCGGTGCGCCGCGGCAGGTCCTCCAGCGCCCCGACGTCCTCGGCCAGGGCGCTGAGCCGGCGGCCCAGCTGCGGCCACGGCGCGGTGGCCAGGCCGCCGCCGCCGGCGGTCGGCGCCAGCACCCGCTCCAGCAGCTCGACCTCCTCCAGCACGTCGGCGAGCACGCCCTCGGCCGCCGGCAGGCCCTGCGGCACGCGGGGCAGGGAGCCGGCGGCGTCGCGGGCCTGCCACTCCAGCCACGCCTCGCGCGCGCTCTCGGCCGAGACCAGGGAGGCGTGCAGGTCGACCGGCACGATCCCGGGGCGCACCAGCGCGCGGGCGTCGCGCTCCAGCCGCCGGCGGTGCAGGAAACCCATCCGCGCGCCGGCCTCCGCGCGCTCGGCGGACGTCGCGGTGGCGTGCACCAGGTCGACCAGGGGCCGCTCGAAGACCGCGGGGAGGAACCCGTCGAGGCTGTCGCGCACGGTGGTGAGCAGGTCGAGCTGGGCGGCGCACTCCTCCACCGAGACCGGGCCGCGCAGGCCGGCGTCGCGGGCGATCGCCGCGGCCTGCTTGCGCAGGGCGGGCAGCAGCTCCCCGCGCAGGCGGCGGACGGCGGACATCGCGGCTGAGGCGTCCTCACCGCGGGTCAGGTTCGCCCCGGTCCACGCCGTGTCGCCGTCGCGGACGGTCAGCGCGCCCAGCTCCACGGCCTCCCGCAGCTGCTCGGCCGTGCGCTCGCGGGTGCGGGCGTCGAGGTGGCGCAGCGCGCTCTCGGGCAGGCGCACCGCGGTGTCGGCGCCGCCCCGTCGGGCCAGGGCGTGCAGGGCGTCCAGGGCGCTGACCCCCCACGGCGCCCGGACGGCGTGCAGCGCCCGGTGCTGGCCGTGCAGCTCGGCCACCGGGTCGCCCGCCGGGCCGCTGACCCGCTCCGGCTCGACGTGCACGCGGGCGAGCTGCCCCGTGGCCGAGGCCTCCAGGGGGCCCGCCGGGTCGACGACGAGGTCGGCCAGGCCGAGCCCGGCGAGGCGGCGGGCGACGTCCTCGGCCTCGGCCTGCTGGCCCGCCACCAGGAGCACCCGTCGTCCGCTGGCCGCCAGGGCCGCCACGCTCGCGGCGACCACCTGGGTGGCGCCCGTGCCCGGCCCGGCCTCCACCCGCAGCGAGCGGCCGGCCAGGACGGCGTCCACCACCTGGCGCTGGTGGTGGTCCAGCGCCAGCACCCGGACGTCCTCGGTGCTCACGGCGCGCCCGGTGGGCGGGGCGGCCCGGTGGGCGGGGTCGTGCAGGCGGGCCCGCGCGGCGGCGTCACCGGACAGGGCGAGGGCGACGTCGGAGCGCGCCAGCTCCGGGCCCAGGCGCTCCAGCTCGCCGACCAGCGCGGGCGCGACGTCGACCAGGGCGGTCACCACGAGCGCCGAGCGCACCTCGACGTCGGGGGCGTGCGAGCGCACCAGGGCGCGCAGGCGCTCCAGGGACGGCGTGGGGTCGAAGCCGTGCGCGTGGCCGGCCAGCGCGGCCAGGGCCTGGGGGTCGAGGGGGACGCCGCGCCGGCTGAGCTCGCGCACCAGGGCGGGGTTGGTGCGCACCGGCCCGCCGAGGTCGACCTCGTAGTCGACGGCGCCGGACCCGCGCGGCCTCAGCTCGACCGGGCGCAGCAGCACCGGGGTGCTCACCACGCGGCCGCCCTCCTGCCGCCAGCTCGCCAGCCCGACCGCGAGCACGCAGGCCCGCAGCCCGTGCTCGTCGGCGAGCGCCGCGGCGGTCTGGCGGATGGCGCGGGCCCGGCTGCGGGCGTCGGCCAGCGCCCCGGGCTCGCGGAACAGGTGCGACAGGCGCGTGGGGCGCCCGGCCATGAGCATCGCGATGCCCGAGGGGTGGGCGGTGGCGACGTCGAGGGAGCCGTCCTGCAGGTCGCGGGCGCTCATCAGCGGCTCCGGGCCGCCGAGGCCGGCCAGCTCGCGGCGCCACGCCGCGACCGCTCCGGCCAGGCCGGGAGCGGGGACGACGGTGGGCGGGACCTCCTCGGTCCTCACCCCCACCCGCTCGGCCACGCGGGTCACGCTAGTCGCCGCGGGTGACCGGCGTCGGCCCCCGGGTCGGCGACGCGCAGGTGACCGCTCACGGACGGCGTCCGGACGGCACCCGCAGCCGTCGGGGTACCGTGTCCCGGCCATCCCCGCCCCCGTAGCTCAGGGGATAGAGCATCGGTTTCCTAAACCGTGTGTCGCCGGTTCGAATCCGGCCGGGGGCACCGCCCCGCCTCAGGTACCACGGGTGCTGAGCACCCGCAGGCCCTCGGGCACGAGGCCGGTGGAGGCCACGGCGTCCAGCAG
>Ga0210040_10002510_pt1 | contig 25768 bp, 23 predicted proteins | sample CryGeyCG12114_NA_FD_185462 | JGI IMG/M metagenome (GOLD analysis project Ga0210040, IMG submission 185462) | Groundwater microbial communities from aquifer - Crystal Geyser CG19_WC_8/21/14_NA (SPAdes) (version 2) | ecosystem: Environmental > Aquatic > Deep subsurface > Groundwater | place: USA... | reverse complement strand
CAGCGCGACCAGCGTGTAGGGCAGCCACCAAAGGCCGTGCCAGCCGGGCGGCGCGGTAAACTCATCCACCAACGATGAAAGCCCAAAGCAGAACGGGATTACGAAGCAGAGTGTGACCAAGGCACTGCGAACGGGCCGGTCTCTGTCCCACGCCAGCAGGTTGCCTGCATCGTCGTTCCCACGTAGGCAAAGCCACGTTGTCGCGCAGACGATTGGCAGAAGCGCGACCGCAAGGAAGATACTGCTCATCATGGGAATGAGGATCGTATCGGCCTCGGGCGAAAGCACCCCTGCCTCTCCTACGGCAGGCCAGTAAATCCAGCTTGTTGCCGGAAGCCCGAAGATCACGCAGGCAGCGAGCACCCATGCTAGAGGTTTGCCGAAAGGTAGGCGTGCGGTGACCATGTGCCGGTTATGGCATGCGGCTGAATGTCCGGTAATGGGCGTTAGCCGACATCCGCACTAACCGTAGATCAGGTGCATAAACGTCAGCACGGCCACCAGGAACATCATCGCTCGCCTCATGCCGCACCGGCCAGCACAGCCTCAGCCCGCCGGACCTGCGCCGCGTACCAACACCCGCCGCCGGGCGCCGGCACCCCCCGTCTATTAAGCTCCAGTGCCGCGGCTCGCGCGCCGACTACACCCTCGGACCTTAGCTGCTCCAGTAGCGGGGCCACTGCCGCGGCGCGCGCACCGGCCGCAGCTCGCCGAGACGCGGCACTGGCGGCGGCAGCGTCGCGGCACCCATCCAGCAAGTGCGCCGCCCCGTTTGGGTTGCCCAGCCGCACATTCCGCGCCTTGGCGGCCGCCAAGGCGGCTTTGGTGCGGGCCGATATAGCCGCCGCTTCGTGCTCGGCCATCGCCGCGAGGATGTGCAGCGTAAGTCGCGAGGCGAAAGGGCTGTCGCACGCCACAAAGTCTACTCCGCCCTCTAACAAATTAGCGACAAATGCGACGTTGCGCGCCAACCGATCGAGCTTAGCGATCACCAGCGTCGCTCGGTGCAGCTTGGCCGCCGCGAGCGCCGACGCGAGCTGCGGACGGTCGGCGCGCTTGCCGCTCTCCACCTCAACGTACTCGGCAACGATGGTGTGGCCGCCCGCCGCAGCATAGGCGTGCACCGCCGCACGTTGCGCCTCCAAGCCCAGCCCAGAGGCGCCCTGTCGGGCAGTTGAGACGCGGGAATACGCTATGAGTCGGGAACTTGCTCCGGGAGCGCTCACAGAGATGCATCCTGGGCAGTGTTCGCCGGGTCCGGCGCCGCAAGCGCAAGAAAGCCGTCGCGCACGGCTCCCGCTACATAGCCCTGAAGCCACGAGCGCGATGGCGTTGTCTTCACGTCGGGGAACGTCGCGTCTGCCAGAACGTCGAGCAAAGCGCCGCGCATCACGATGCCTCCGTGCTCCGCGACAGCGGCAGCAATAACTGCCACCACTGTGCCAGCGTTCGGCGTGATGTCGCCCACGCGGAGCCGCTGCCCGCACACGTCGCGGCCGCGCCGCTGGTACCCCGCCGCTCGGCGCTGCGCGATCAAGGCCTGGAGCGCTGCCTCGTCGCTCTCAGACCACGACGGAGCGGGGGCGGGTGCTGGGGCAGCGGCGGGCGGAGCTGCCTCTGGCGGAGCGCTGCTGGTGCCGAGCAGGGCGGCCGCGGGCTCGTCGCCCGGCGCCTCTACCGCAGCGGAATGCGCCGGCTCTATATACTCGACCAACGGCGTGTCTGCCGCCTTGGGCTGCGCTTGCTCGGCGGCCTGCTCGCCCCCGCCCGGGAAGGCGTCCTCCAGCGCCGGGCCAAACGGCTCGGCGCCGGCCACCCTCTCGGCGGCCTTGCGGACCAGCAACTTGCGGCTGCTGCCGCTGCGGTTTGTTACGGTGCCGCGCGCGGCGGCGGTGGTGTGTTCCATAGTCTTTGCTCCCCAAAGTCTCGTTGGTGGAGCGACCTCGATGCCCGGAGCCCAGAGAACGTAAAGTGATCGCGGTCGGGTTGCGGAACGGTCTACCGCATATCTGCGCGAAGGTGTGCGGTGTCCGGCGAGAACTTTGGCATGGTACCGGGCAGGTAAGTAGGGGCGGGGGAGGGTCGGCGGCTCAGTAACCGCGGTCGAAAATTCTCGACCGTGTTTTACCTTTGCTCCTCCGCATCTTCCAGCTGCTGCGCCACGGTTTTTGCTTCCTCGCCGACATCACGGGGAACTGGACCGCTCTGAAAGATGTCCGACGCCTCGAACTTGCCGTCTTTGCCCAGAGGACCAAAGCGGCACATGCCAAAGCTGCGCAGCTGTGCGCCGTAGCTGTTGGCGCTGTCGTACTCCAGGGTGACGAACCCCGTGCTTGCAGCCTGCGGGTCCGCTAGCTTTTCTGCAGCATCCCGCTTCCGAGCATCAGCGATGTTCTGTTGGAGGGGAGTGAGCTTCTGACCTTTCTTGATTCGACGCGCCATGTCGTCCAGCGCATTCTTTGTAAACACGTCGGTGAATCGATCCAGGTCATCCCGCGTACACTCGCCTCGAGCTTCTCGCTTGGCCGAACAATCGTGGCGCTCGTTGTATTCTTGCTGCTCCTCGTCGTTAAGTGGCTCGCGCTCGGTGAACCCGGCCCATACTTGATGGTAGCTGGCGGGCGAGACGAGTGTCTTCTGCGTTGCCTGCTCGCAGGCCGCGATAGCTCCGTGGGAGGTGTCGGCGGCGGGCAGGTGCAGCTGCTTACATCCGGGCAGGCACAAGCTCAGCAGGGCCGAGCAGCTGGCTGTTACCACAATGCGCATACGCCTCTGTGCCTCTCTGTGAGTAGCGGCTGCGTTGCGGCAGCCGCGGATTGTCGGCCGTCAGCGTTGGCTGTTGTGCTCGTGGGTTATGCCCTCGCAGACGCCGTTGGCGTCGAAGAGCAGAGCGACGTGGTACGCGCCGGTGGGCAACGTCTCCATCCACTGGAGCAACGTCTTGCCGTGGGGTTGCGCGCTCGTGCTGGTCGGCTGGCCGACGGCCGCAATGATGTCAGGTTTGGCCAGTCCGCGCAGCGTGCCGACCTTTGCGAACCGGCTACGCAGCGATACGCTATGGAGCATGCTCTTCAGAGCAAGATAGGCTGCGCCGCAGACCAGCCACAGCACCCCCAGAGCCAGCAACACGTTGCCCATGTTCGTTCCCCGCTCAGGAACGACGCCTGCTCTCCCAGCCCGCGCCGCCCGTATGTCCACTCGGGGCGACGGCCGAAGCCGGATGTTAGTAACCCGAACCGAAGTAACGAGCGCATGCGCCTTTACCGTTGCCGGCTGGACATACGCGCATGCCACCCGGCCTCGGAATCGCTTCCGTGACCGGTGTCATTCGGTTGGGGTTACTAAGCCCCGCTCCTCGCCTTTTACGAGGAGCGGGCGAACAGTAATGGCGGTGCCGCGCCGTTGGCAAGTGATTGCGAGGCTCGTGGCGGCGACGCAGAACATGGCCGCGGGGATCACAGGGCTGCGGTGGTCGCGGGGGTCGCCGAGCTACTCTAACTTTTCGAGAGAAGAGAATAATAAGCGCGTGCCCCCGCTCGGGTCGCTCGCCCGCGCCGCGGCAGGTTGTGTTCGCCATCCCCGCGAACCCCGTAGCCCTGCGCCGCCGCCCGGCTCGCACAGCACCATTCTGGTTGCGGTGGCAGTTGACGGTGGCGCTAGACTCCATTCCGCTGTGCCGAGAGGCAGCGCCCGAGTCGCGCCGCCCACGTGGAGGGAACAGGGCCATGTACAGCAAAGCCCGCGCACGTCTGCGCCAAGCGGCAACACTCGTCGCCTTAGTCTGCGCCGGCAGCAGCACCCCGGCGCTCGCCCGCACGCACCACCACCACGTGCACCACGCCCGACACCACGTTGCCCGCTACTACGGCGGCAGCAGCAGCTACGGCGGCGGCTATTACACCGCCGTTAGCGGCCACCGGGTGCACAGCCCGGTGCGGGCCAACAGCGCCCCCAGCGGCGCCACCGCGCGCTGCCGCGACAGCAGCTGGTCCTTTAGCGAGAGCCACCGCGGCACCTGCTCGCACCACGGTGGCGTCGCCAGCTGGCTCTAGCCGCCGGCTCGCCGGTCGCGGATGCACCCGCGGCGAAACCGCTGCCGCTCCTTGCCGTGCAGCCCGCGCGCGTCCGCGTCGGCGGAGCACGCCAGGGACTCCGGCGTGCGGCCGGCCATGGTACTGGCGTGGGTTGGGGCAGGCCTGGCCGACCCCGCAGCCGGCACGGACACCGGCGCCGGAGCTGCCACCGCAACCTTGGCCAGTGCCCGGTTTAGCACGGACGCCAACCGCACGCCCGCCCGCTCCAGCTGTAGCGCCACGGCCGCCTGCGCCGCGGCGTCGTACCCCGCCGGCGCCGCGATGGGCGCCGCGTCGCTCTGGCAGCCGGCTGGCGAGCCCACCCGGTAGGCCGTGGTACGCGCCACCTGGAACGCCTCCATTGCCCAAGTCGCCGCGTCGCCCTGCTGCCAGGCCACCGCCTGCGCGGGCTTGATGCGCGCGCGCAGCGTGGCCGCCAGCTGGTCCGGGTCGCGGCCGAGCGCCTCCACGGCCACGGTGTCCCAGTAGGAGTGCAGGTTCACGGTCCTGGTGCCTCCCAACGACAGCAGCACGCAGTTGCCGCCCCGGTCGTGGTTGTCGGCGGCGTGCAGCGGCTGGTGCAGGTCGCCTACGAAGTGCAGCAGGTACTTAAGCGCGAGCAGCCGCTCGGCCGGCGGCGTGGCGGGCGCGGCAAGCTCGGCTGCAAACTCCCGCACCTTGTCCACCACGCAGTCCCGGGCAGGCCCGGCGCTGGCGGGCTGCTCCGCGGCAGGGTAGCCAAAGCACGCGTTGGCAAGGTCCGGCCCGTCCAGCTCCACGTCGGCAAAGTGCCACTGCGCCGTCTCGCGGTGCCCGGCGCCGCGCCACGCGTCGGCCCACGTTGCGCGCGCCGCCATGTCGGTGCCGGTCAGCGTGTCAGCGTCCTGGGCGAGGATGGCGTCCACCTTGGCGCGCACCGCCGGCTGCAGATAGCCGCGGGCTATAGTGGCCACCACGCGGTGGCCCTCGTACCCCCACGCAAGGGCAGGGGTGGGCAGCAGCAGGGCGGCGGAGAGTAGGCTGGCAAATGTGCGGCGCATGCGGCGGGCTTTGCCACGCACCGGTGCGCGCCGCTACTGCTGGCGGCGACACCTTAACCGGGGAGATGGGCCTCGTGCGCCAGTCTACCGGTGGTCGTCCGGGGGCGGTCGGCGGCAGATCATCGCAATTTCGTTGTTCCAGCCTATGTGAGCTTCTATGGCTAGGGGCATGGCGAAATCGGGCAAATCGACGTGGATGCCGAAAGGCGGAGGTAAGTCCCACCGCTCTAGCTCAAGCGGCAAGTTTGTTACGGCGGAGGCGGCAAAGGCAAGCCCCTCCACCACCATCGTCGAGAAGAACGCGCCCTCCTACGTAGCGGGCGCGGTTGTGCACTCGTCGGCCAGCAGCGTGTCGAGGCGCTTTTCGTTGCCGAACGGAGGAGTGATTTCGAGCGTTCGCAGCGATGTGCTTGATCGAGCGCTGAGCCGCGGTGACTTTAAGAAGAAGTAGCCGTGGCTTCGGGTGCGCCAGGGCTGGATCAGCAGGGGCAAGGAGTTGTGCCGCAGGCTCAACAATATAGCAGAGCATTCGACAACATCGTTCAGGGCCCTAACGATGTAGTAGGTCTGCTGGCGTACGCGCTCTTTAAAGAAGCAATCCGTGAAGAAATGCAGCAAGGCGGGCAAGCCAACAATGCTGCTCGAAATCCAACTCCTGCTACCGTGATCGTATATCGGGGTGCGGCAGAGCAACGCATTGCTGAGGTGATTCAGAACGGCATTTCCCAAGCCACTCCAGATATACAAGCTGCTGCAGTTGGAACAGCGGTGCAGGGGGTGGAGACGTCGTTAGCCTCAAAAATAGACGGACTTGCTACGCGTCTAGAGGCGCACGTCACTGGGCGAACCGGCTTCTGGGCCGCCATCGGAACAAACCTAATCGCCTGGATTGTTACATTGGCGATTACTGTGATTGTTCTCGTTCTTGCCAACCGGGGCAGCGTCGAGGACATCGCGGTCAACAGCGCTGGCAAGTTTATGAACAGCTCAGATCATGAGAAAAATCAAGGGAATAGAATGTGACAGTCCGAGGTGTCACTCGCGTTGTTTCCGCTCGCGAAATGGAAGTGGGACGCTTTTACCTGGAAGCTAGCCAAGGAAGCGAGCCAACGCTTTTTCAGTGTATACAGACCGCAATCCCATTCGAGGGCAGCACCAAGCAGATGGCCCTTGTCTACTCTTTAGACGGGATGCCCAATTTAGCGATACACGACATAAACTGGTACGAAACTCTAGTTGAGATGCCCAACGTCAGTGTTCGTGTTGATCCTCCGTCCATATCCGGAACAGGAACAACAACATCACTTCGCATGAACACATTAATCGTTATTGGTTCGGAAGCTGTCATAAATGTTCCTGTCGGCAGTAGAGGGTGGCAATCCATTAATATCAACACCGGCCGCACGATTGAGCAAGCTATTAGGCGCGAGTGGGTTTCGTTTGCCCGGTGGTCTCTTGTTGTAGATGAGGCGGGCGAAGAGATAACAATCGCCAGCTTTGGTGGCGCCTAGCCGTTCTGCTATCGCGGGAATCGAGGGACGTTCGTTACATGGATCTAAGGCTGACTTGCGCTTGCTGCTTAGCACGGCCTAGCTTCAGACCACCTGCATCGTAGGAGGAACGACATGCTCATCAAGGCCTTCGCCGCCACCGCTGCTCTCGCCCTGCTTTCCACCGCCGCGCCGACGCTCGCCGCCCCATGCCGCGACGCCCACGGCAAGGTCGCCAAGTGCCCGCCCAAGGCAGCAGCCAAGCCCGCCAGGTGCAAGGACGCCAAGAGCAAGTTCGCCAAGTGCGGAATGCCGGGCACGCACCCGGCTTGACTCAGCACCGGAGCCCGCGGCCTGTGCGGCAGCTGCATGCGGAGCCAGCTGCATATTCCGCGCATCCGGCCGCACCGCGGCAGCGGGGCAAGTCCAAACACGGCGCGGCCGTTGCCGCAGGCATAGTCGGCTTCCTGCTCGGGCGCTGGTCCGGCGTAGAAGGCCCGCCAGCGCCGCAGCAGGCCACGGGGGTGCAGGCACTCGCGCAACCCGCGGCGGAGTCTAACGGCCCTTCCTCGGCGGACGTAGACACTTCGGCTCGGACACAGCCGGCTGCTGCTTACATGCGCGACGCTGTAGAGCCAACCGTTGCGACCCCTGCGGCAGTGGAGCCAGAGCCCGCTGCGGCCTTCGTATATTACCCGAACTGCGCTGCGGCACGCGCTGCCGGCGCTGCGCCCATCCACGCAGGCGATCCGGGATATGCGAGCAAGTTGGACCGGGACGGCGATGGTGTCGCGTGCGAGTAGCGGCGGGTGCGATGTTGCTCGCAGCCATGCTGTTGGCGGGCTGCGGCAGCTCGGGCAGCGCCGACAGCCAAGACGAGCCCGCCAGCACCACGTCGTCCACCACGCACGTGGACGAGGACGAGGCACGGGACCAGGCCGCCAGCGAGGTGGCGGACAAGTCGTTCGAGGATGTGGGCGACACCGGCGCTTGTACCGAAGACTGCGGCGGCCACGACGCGGGCTTCCAGTACGCCAAGGATAATGGCCTAACCAGCGCGGACGACTGCCCGGCTGGCGACAGCGCGTCGTTCGAGGAGGGCTGCCGCGCCTATGGCGACGCGATCGACGCGGCAGCGCAGGACAAGCAGGACGACGCGGCCGAGGAGGGCTCCAGCGGGGAGGACTGACGCAGCGCCGGTTACGCTGGTTACAGGTAGAGGACCCTCGACTTGTATACGCGAGATTGGTGATGGTGGTTGTGAGAGAAGTTCTCGGCCGCTCTCGACTGTAACCAGCGTAACCGGGTAGCCGTAGCCCCGCTGCCGGCGCGTCGCCCGGCCTTGGAGACGCAGCGCATGTGCGCGGCACGTAGTTGGATCGCAGGCCTAGCGCTGCTCGGCCTCGCCACCGCGGCCAGCGCGGACGTGGCCAACCTGCATACTTTCCACTGCTTGTACGGCTGCCCCGTGGGGGCGCCGGCCAACGACGACCTTGTGGTGCGCGAGATATACACGCTGGCGTCCAACCCGGTGACCAAGGTTGCCGACTGGGTGGCGTACCGCGTCACGCCGGACACCATCGGGCCGTCGCAGCAGCGGATATGGTCGGCGGACCCGTGGCTGGCGTCGGACGAGACGCTCAGGCCGGAGGACTACGACGGCGCGTCCGCTGCGCTGCGGGTGGACCGCGGCCACCAGGCGCCGCTGGCGGCCTTCTCCGGCTCGCCGTTCTGGCTGGAGACGGACATCCTGTCCAACATCACTCCGCAGGCGTCCGCGCTTAACGAGGGCGCGTGGCAGCGGCTGGAGGCGCGCGAGACGGCGCTAGCCCTGTCCGCCAACACTGCCGTGTACGTGCTTACCGGGCCGCTGTTCGAGCGGCTCATGGCCGCCCTGCCGGCCGGGCCGGCGCTGCACCGGGTGCCCAGCGGCTACTGGAAGGTAGTGGCCACCGGCGACGGCCGCATGACCGCCTTCGTGTTCGACCAGGAAACGCCACGCAACGCCGACTACTGCGCCGTGCGCGCGCCGCTGGACGAGGTGGTGCTGCGCAGCCGGCTGGTGCTGTTCCCGGGGCCGGGCACGCCAGCATGGGCGCCGCTGGACGCGGCGCTGGGGTGCGCGGCGCCGACTCCGGTGCGGCCGGCGGGGGAGCGGCTCGGGCAGCCGTAGCGCTGACCTAATCCGCGATCAGCGACAGTCGGGCCGTAAACCGCACGTTGTTGCTCTCCGGGCTGGTGCCCTGCACCTGCACAACGTTAGTGCCGTCCACCGTGCCGTGCAGCTCCACGTGCACATCGTGCAGGCCGAGCGCGTTGACGGCACCGGGCACGTGCCGGTGCTGCGTGATGGAAATGCTCGCGGAAAATAGCGGTCCGTCCTGACGATATGCGCCTAAAAACACGTAGCCCGAGTCTCCACCCCGGCACCTGCCGTCCTGCAGAAAGACTACGCCATACTCTGTGCCGGCGCGGGTCTCGAACGCGATCTTGTACAGGCCGTTGGGTAGGGGCACTCTCGTCCTCGCGCGGGCGCGGCGGGGAGCGGGCGGGCGGCTCCGGGCCGCTGGGGTGTGTTGCGGGCCGAGGTAGCTGGATGGGGCGGAGTGGACCAGTGATGGGAAGCCCCCGTCATCATTCGGGCAGCTTTGAGCGACCGAATGCAGCCAGTGAACGTTCGCTCAGCTAGCTGCCGGGTGCGGAATGACCCACAAGCTGACGTTCGCAGCCTCTTTCTGTATCCCTGATTTCGGCCATTCGTTCACCTCGCTTGCGGCCGTCGCCCCATCTTAATCGCTCGTCGACACCGTTTCCGAAAGCAGAGACGTGTCATGCGAAGCCCGGTTCAGCGATATACAAAGTGCAGCATACGCAAATTTCGCATCGACATATTCTTCGCTCCCGATGATCACATGCGGTTTGTCGCGAGCATGCCGCCCGGGATGCAGCAGATTGCGAAGGTCGCGAACAGCAAGCAGCCACGGACTAACATTCGCGCTCACCTCGGCGTCCTCAACCACCCCAAGCCAACCCGCTGCGTCGGCAACCGCAATCATTTGCTCGAGGGTCCAATGCAGCGGATCGGCATTTCTCGACTTCTGCGCGCGTGGCAGGCGCGAAAGCGCCGTCTGCGCCTCGTCGGGTCTCCACAAAATGGCCTCGAGCAACCGGGCCTCTGCCGCTGCGCCGAGCATGACCGATGCCGCATAGAAGGCCCCGGCGTCGGCGCTCTTGAGCGCTTCCCTTTCATAGACCGCGATGGACGCGCTGACCGCCGTGCGATGATTGGCTTCCTCGAACACCGCACGCCGTCCGATTTCTCGCCGACGATCATATTCAGCGCGATCGTCTCGCCACAAGGCTGCGAGGTCGGGTAGCCCGAATTCGATCAGGGTTTCCGCGAAGCGTTCGTCGAGCGCCTCAGAATAGGCCTTGTTGAAGCGCTGATGCTCCTCCGGACCATCGTCCTTCAGCCAATATTGCTGCGGGGTGAGGCCTTCGGCCCGTTCAATCTCGTTGATCGCTGCAGAGAGCTGTTCGATGTCGGGATAGGCATGATCCAGCCATCGCTTTGTATGCACGGCCTCGACCGCAAACGTGGAAAACAGCAGCGACTCGCTCGCCGTTATCTTACCGGCTACGAGCATGGTCTGCGCCAGCGCGACCCAAGCGCGCGTCGCCTCCGCAGTGTCACGGTCGGGAGCAACGGGAGACCCCATATGCTTCGCGATACTGTTCGCGCGAGCGCTAGCCACCGCCTGCATCAGCGCATGCTGCAAGACTGCCCGCTCGTCTCCAACCATCTCCATGCCGCGATCCTATACGTTGTTTCGGGATCGGCTAGTTTTGTCCGTCGCGCTGGTTTGTATCTCACGGGAACGGCACTGTCCCGCCCGATACGGATCTATCAATCGGTCTGTCCATTGATCGGCGTTGACATTGAGCGCGCCGGCCCCTCAATTCGGCGCAGGGGCAGGTGATACCGCGGCTCAGGAAGCCGGAAATAGGGCAGGCCGCTCGTCCGGAACGATGCGACGCCAGGGTTCAAGAAGGGAGACCGGTCCGTGTGGGCTGACACCGAGACCGACGTGGACTTCCTGAACTATTCGGAAATCGCGGAACTGGTGGCCGAGATGATCAGCGACGACACGCTGCTTCCGCTCTCGCTCGGCATTTTCGGCGGCTGGGGAATCGGCAAGTCTAGCACCCTTAATCTCGTCGCAAGCCTGCTGGAGGAGAAGCCAGACCGCTACCTGATCGTGCGGTTCGACGCCTGGTTCTACCAGGGCTTCGACGACGCCCGCGCCGCGCTCATGTCTGTGATCGTCAAGGCGCTCGCCGAGGCCGCACCCGACGGGCTGAAGAAGAAGGCCGGAGGACTGATCAAGCGGGTCAACAAGGTTCGCCTCTTGGGCATGCTTGTCGAAGGGGGCGCGGCCGCCATGGGCTTTCCGACATTCGGCGCTGCCGGCCGTCTGGTGGAGGCGGGCGGCAAGGCCATCTCCGACGGCCTCGACGAAAAGGATCGCGAGGAAGCGGAGGAGGACGCGGATAAGCTAGCGGAGAAGGCGGGCAAGCTGCTCGATCCGGCGAAGGCGCCGACGGAGGAGATCACCGCCTTCCGCAACGAATTTGGTGAGGTGCTGAGCGGGCTGGACCGCAAGCTCGTCGTGTTCATCGACAATTTGGACCGCTGCCTTCCCGCGAATTCTATCCAGACGCTGGAGGCGATCCGCCTGTTTATGTTCCTGCCGAACACGGCGTTCGTGGTCGCCGCCGACGAGGACATGATCCGCCACGCTGTGTCCGAGCACTTCCGCGATCCCGGCGACCGCCTGGTGACCGACTATCTCGACAAGCTGATCCAAGTGCCCGTCAATGTGCCGCGGCCCGGCGTCCTCGAGATACGTGCCTATCTCACCATGCTTATCGCGATGCGGTCGAAGTGCGGCAAGGACTGCATCGCGCGGCTGCGGACCTTTCTCATCGAGGATCTGCGGCACTCGTGGAAGGACGGCGACGGCTACGATGCAGGCCAGGTCATGAAGCTCCTCGAATCGGACGACGCGGGGCTGCGCGAGCAGGTCGAACTCGGCCTGCGCATGGCGCCGATGTTGGCGCAGTCGGCCAGGGTCAACGGCAATCCGCGCATCGTAAAGCGCATGATGAACGTCGTCCGGATGCGGGTGTCGGTCGCGAAGCGGCGCACCATGAACCTTGACGAGGCCGTCATCGCCAAGCTGGCCCTCTTCGAGCGCTGCACGGATGTCAGGGCGACGCAGGCCCTCCAGCATGAGGTTCAGACCGCGATCGGCGGCAGGCCGGAGCTGTTCGCGAAGGCCGAGGCCGCACAGACGGAGACGGCGCTGCGCGACGTCTTGCCGGAGGCGCTGAAGCCGCATCTCGGCGTGCTGCGCGACTGGTTCGGACTTGAGCCGAAGCTGTCGGGCATCGATCTGCGGCCGGCGGTGTATCTCTCCCGCGAGACCGTGCCGATGCGGCTCCGTGGCTCGTCGCTGTCGACCGCGACGATGAAGGCGATTGACGCCCTTCTCGCGACGCCGACCGTCAGCTCGGTCTCTGCCCGCGAGGCTGCCGTTGGCATCGAGCCGTCCGAGGCGGTGCCTGCCATGGAGGAGCTGATCACGGAGATGAGGAAGAACGCCGACTGGCGCCGAGTCCGTGCCGACGTGCGCGGCGCGATCGTCCTAGCCCGCGAATGGCCGGACGCTGCGGCGAGGGCCTGTAGGTACTTTAAGTCTCTAACCGACAGCCCGAAGTGGCTGGCAACGCAGCTGAAAAACGAAACCTGGATGGAGACGAACTGATGGGCACGTCGGCATCGGCGAAGGGGCCGAACAGCAGGTCCCCCCTGGTGCCGCCGTGGGCAGACGCAACGCCCGACGCTCCCGTCCCGAAGCCGGAAGGCCAGCGCTTCCGCGGCTTCCGCACGGAATTCGGCAAGGTGGCTGCTGGCGGCGGATCGCTGGCCAAGGCGCTGCAGAAGTACGCATCCGCCGCGACCGGGGGCGCCGAGGTCGGTCCGCGCCGCTTCGGGCCCGCATATGGCTCTGGTGCCGATCTGATCCAAGCCCTGTCGGGCGCGCAGGTCCAGACGCCGGACGGCGCCTTCGACCTTGCTGCCCTGGCCGGTCTACCGATGGACGAGGCGGCGCAGGCGATCGCGCAGGCGCTCGCCCCGCAGAACGCCGACGCCGACCAGGTCCGAGCGGCGATGCAGGAGGCCCTTGCTGAAGTGCTCGGCGAGGACGGCGGGTTCGACCCGTCGGCGATCGGCACCGACCAGATCGTGGCGGTGCTGGTGGAGTTCTTCGCCCGAATCCTTTTCCAGGAGATATCCGCCGCCGCCGGCGACGCATGGAGGAAGGCGCCCAGCGTCGAACGGTCGACCGCCACCGAGAACGAGCTGCTGGAGGTGGTCCGCGCGGCGATGGACGCGCATCTCTCCTCGCGGCTGTCTGGCGACCTGGGTTCGCTCGGCCGCGACCAGATCGCCGCGATCGAGCGGGCCGCGCTCGCCGACATCTGGCAGGCATGGAGCGACGAGGAATGACTCGCGTCGTCTTGGAGACCGATCCGCAACGAGTAGGCGTCGGGCTCGGCCCGCAGGACGTTCCGGTCCTGCTCTACGGCGCCGCCACCACCGTCCCAGGGGCCGGCGTGATCGGGAATGACCTGCGTCACCGCTTCGAACGCCTCGGCGTTCCGCCGTCCCGCCAAGCCATGGACTTGGTGGCTATCGCCTTGGCGGTCACTGCCGCCGACACGTTCGTCCTACGCGAAGACGCGGCCGACGGCTGGCGAAGGGAGATCGAGCTGGATCTGCCGGTAATCGATCCCAACAGGTGGATCCCGCTCGCGCCGCTCTTGGTTTCAACCCTCGGCTTCTTAAGCGGAGACACGTGGTCCTTCACGTTCCGAAGCGGCGGCCTGGCGCCGCCCTCGCCTCTCGACGTTCGGGGCCGCGCTGGCATTGATCCGTCCCGCATCGACGCCATCGCGCTGTTCTCCGGCGGCCTTGACAGCGGCCTTGGCGTCATGGACCTGCTCGATGCCGGTGTCCGACCGCTGCTCGTCAGCCATGCGCCGCGCGGCGACAAGACCTATCAGGGAGCGGTCGCTGCCCGGCTCTCGCCGAAGCCGCAGCGGTTCGAATTCAACAGCTATCCCAGCCGCGACGGCGTGACCGAGATCACCACCCGCACGCGCAGCTTCCTTTTCCTCGCCTTCGCCGCGCTCGCCGCCGATGCCGTCCGCAGGTTCCGCGGCCGCGGCTCGCTCGACCTCCACATGTGCGAGAACGGTCTGATAGCCCTCAATCCGCCGCTCACCGCCCGCCGCATTGGCGCTCTGAGCACGCGGACCGCCCACCCCCATTACCTTTCGCGGCTCCAAGACCTTTTCGACGCAATCGGTTTGGGCGTGGTAATCAGCAACCCGCATCGTCACGAAACCAAGGGCGAGATGCTTGCCCGGCGTGCGGCACAGCCCTCAATCGCGGCATTCGCCTCCTCGACGGTTTCGTGTGGGAACTGGAAGCGGAAAAACGTCCAGTGCGGGCGCTGCTGGCCATGCTCGATCCGGCGCTCCTCCTTCCACCGGGCGGGGCTGACCGACCACACCGCATACGAAACGGTCAATCTAGTCGACGCGCTGAGGGAAGAGGACTACAGGGACGACCTCGTGTCCATCCATACTGCCCTCAGGCGGCGCTACGAACGCGGCATCCGGAGCTGGGTGATGCAAACCGGCCCGCTTCCGCGAGACCCTGCGGAACGTGCGGCGATGTTCGGAGTGGTGGAGCGCGGCATGGACGAACTCGAGAGCTTCTTCGCGTCGCACGGGCTGCGCGCTTGATAGACTTTCACTGCCACCTCGACCTTTATCCAGATCCAGAACTTGCCGTCCGCGAGGCCGAGGCAGCCCGTGTCTACGTCCTGTCGGTCACGACGACGCCGCGCGCGTGGATCCGGACCGCGCAGCTCGCGAGGGGGCACCGGCGTATCCGCACCTCCCTCGGCCTCCATCCGCAGCTCGCGCACGAACGGGCGAGCGAGTTGTCCCTGTTCGAGGAGCTTCTCCCACGCTCCCGCTACGTCGGCGAGATCGGCCTGGACGGTGGCCCTGGCTACAGTCAGCACCACGCAATCCAGTCCAAGGTGTTCGATACGGTCCTGCGCCTCTCCGCCCTCGGCGGCGGCCGCATCATGAGCATTCACAGCAGGCGGGCGGTCGACGAGATCCTCGACCGCCTCGCCGTCACCCCGGACGCCGGCACCCCGATCCTGCACTGGTTCTCCGGATCGGCAAGACAGCTCCGCCGCGCCGCCGACATCGGCTGCTGGTTCTCCGTCGGTCCCGCGATGCTCCGCGGCGAGAAGGGCAGAGCCCTCGCCCTCGCGATGCCGACGGACCGCATCCTCACGGAGACGGACGGCCCGTTCGCCTCGGGCCCGGAAGGCCCTCTTCGTCCCGCCGACGCATGGCAGGCGGTCAGGCAGCTCGCCACGACCTGGAGCATTCCGGTCGAGGAGGCTAGGGCGCGTCTGCTCGATAACCTGCGCGCGTTGAGCGAGACTGGACCTGATCACCTCAGGGCGGGCCGGCCCGCCAAAGAAGGCGCCAGGCCGAAGCCGACGGTGCCTGTACGCGAAGTCTAAATCCGGCCGAGCAACCAGATTGTGCCTCCTCTTCCAAGGAGTACCGTATTGGGATCAAGGAAGCTACAGGTTGGTTGGCGTCTGCCCGAACAGCGTCGGATCCTGATTGTAATGCCGGGGACGAAGTTTGCCGAGCGACAATTCGGTCGTACAGTAACGACGTCATCAAGGTTCATTCCCTAGGCCGCCTCTTGTCTCGCCCATGTTCGACGCTTTCCTGCTCGCCTGCAAAAGCGCAACGGCGTCGAACATACGCCGGATGATCACCGCGCCCGCGAGTGTCTGGTTTCAGATCCCTCCTACTCGTCATGCAGTGGGTCGGCGACCGCCGCAGCTGAGTTCTTGGCTCAGCTCGTAAGTACGTATTCCAAAGATCACTCGCCGCCGCTTTAGGGCAGAATACATCGCGCCGAGCCTACCTCACCATCTGCTACCCGATGACGCTGAGTTACCCGAGCGTTACCCCGCGGCACTGCCGACCGCTCGTAGCGAACGGAGAGGGGCAGCAACTGATTGGCCAACCTCGTATTTCTGGCGCGCCCGGCTGGATTCGAACCAGCGACCACAAGCTTAGAAGGCTCGTGCTCTATCCATCTGAGCTACGGGCGCCCACAGGACGCGTAGCGCGGATCCCTGCGTCATGAAACCGGCCTCGTGCAGCGCGGGGGTGCTTATCCGGCGACCGCTTCCAGCAAGCCTTCGAACAATCGCCGCCCGTCGCTGCCGCCATGCGCAGCCTCGATCCGCCGCTCGGGGTGAGGCATCATCCCGAGCACGTTTCCCGCTGCGTTGACCAGCCCGGCGATGCCGCGTGCCGAACCGTTGACCGGCTCGCCATAGCGGAACGCGACCCGGCCTTCGCCTTCGAGGCGGTCGAGCGTGTCGGTATCGGCGAAGTAGTTGCCGTCGTGATGTGCGACCGGCACGGTGATCGTCTCGCCGGCGCGGTAGCCGCTGGTGAACGCCGTTTGCGCGTTCTCGACCGTCAGCGAAACGTCGCGGCAGACGAAGTTCAGCCCCTCGTTGCGCATCAGTGCGCCGGGCAGCAGGCCGGCCTCTGTCAGGACCTGAAAGCCGTTGCAGACCCCCAGCACCGGCAGGCCACGCCCCGCTTCTTCCACCACGGCGCGCATGATCGGCGAGCGCGCGGCGATCGCGCCGGAGCGGAGGTAGTCACCATAAGAGAAGCCGCCGGGCACCGCGACAAACCCGATGCCGTCAGGCAGTTCGGTCTCGCCGTGCCAGACCATCGTCGGCGGCTTGCCGGTCACCCGCTCCAGCGCGACGGCGAGGTCGCGGTCGCAATTGGAGCCGGGGAAGACGATCACCGCCGACTTCATGCGCGCTCCACCCGGTAGTTCTCGATCACGATATTGGCGAGGAGCTGGCGGCACATCGCATCGATCGAGGCGTCGTCGGTGGTGTCGGCAACCTCCATCTCGATCAGCTTGCCGGCGCGAACATCCTCGACGCCAGCAAAGCCGAGGCTGCCGAGCGCGTGGTGGATCGCCTTGCCCTGCGGGTCGAGCACGCCCGGCTTGAGCGTCACGAAAATGCGCAGTTTCATGGGGAACGGCCCTTATGCGGGAGACGCGCGTGCTATGCCGCCGGGGCGGCGCGCGCGCAAGTTTACACCTTCTTCACCGCGGGTGGGCAATGTCACCTCGGAAGGGCAGCGCCACCATGGCCAGCTCTCAGCAAAGGACGGTGCGGCATGGCCGGACTTGCCATGATCATGTTCATCGCGCTGTTCGCGTTCGGCGACCAGCTGATGGGGTGGGAGGACCATGGCGGCCACGTTCAGCTGGCGCTGTTCTCCGCCTTCCTGTTTGGCATCATCTGCGGCTACCGCGTCAAGAGCTGAGGCTCAGCGACCTCGGCGCTTGCGGTGACTTTCAAGGTCGAGCACGGCGTTGTCGCCGCCTTCGGGGAGTAGGCCCAGCCGCCGCGCGACCTCTTGATACGCCTCGACCTCGCCGCCGAGGTCGCGCCGGAACCGGTCTTTGTCGAGCTTTTCGCTGGTTTCCATGTCCCACAGCCGGCAGCCGTCGGGGCTGATCTCGTCGGCCAGAATGATGCGGCCGTAGTCGTTGTCCCACACCCGTCCGAACTCGAGCTTGAAGTCGACGAGGCGGATGCCGACTCCCGCAAACAGACCGCTCAGGAAATCGTTGATGCGGATGGCGAGGTCGGCGATGTCGTGCATCTCCTCCTGCGTGGCCCAGCCGAACGCGGCGATATGCTCGTCGGAGATCATGGGATCGCCGAGCGCATCGTCCTTGTAGTAATATTCGATGATCGTGCGTGGCAGCTGCACGCCTTCCTCGATGCCGAGGCGCTTGGACAGCGAGCCGGCGGCGACGTTGCGCACCACCACCTCGATCGGCACGATCTCCACCTGGCGGATCAGCTGTTCGCGCATGTTGAGGCGGCGGATGAAGTGCGTGGGAACGCCGATGGTGCCGAGCAGGGTAAAGATGTGCTCGGAAATCCGGTTGTTGAGCACGCCCTTCCCGTTGATCGTGCCCTTTTTCTGAGCGTTGAAGGCGGTGGCGTCGTCCTTGAAATACTGGATCAGGGTGCCAGGCTCGGGGCCCTCATAAAGGATCTTGGCCTTGCCTTCGTAGATCTGCCGACGGCGAGCCATGCCTGGGTATCCTCGAACTTGCTGCTGGCGACGACGCCCCCGGGCAGGGGCGCGCGGCGAAGCGGGCGCTATAGGGGAGGCGGACCGGAGGCGCAATCAGCGCGGCGGCGGCGCTGCCCTCGCCGGCGCGGCGGGTTGCGCTGCGATGCAGGTAGCGGGCGTGAACCCAACCCATGGCAACGCGAGCTTTACGGTTGGCGGGCTAGACGGGGCCGCGATGAAGGTGCTCGTCCTCTCCAGTCTTTACCCGAACGAGGTGCAGCGGCGGCACGGCATCTTTATCGAGCATCGGATCGCGCATACCCGCCAGCCCGGCGACGACTTTCGGGTGGTGGCGCCGGTGCCCTGGTTTCCCTCGGCAAACCCGCGCTGGGGCGCCTATGCCGATCACGCCCGGGTGCCGAGGCAGGCGCATCGTCGGGGCTTCGACATCGTTCATCCGCGCATTCCGGTGATCCCCAAGATCGGCATGACCGCCGCGCCGTGGCTGATGGCCGGGGCGCTGGCTCGCCCGATCGCGCGGCTGCGGCGCAGCTTCGACTTCGACGTGATCGATAGTTATTACCTTTACCCGGACGGTGTCGCTGCCGGCCTGCTCGCGCGGCTGTTCGATCGGCCCTTCGTGATGAGTGCCCTTGGCACCGACGTCAGCCTGATCCCGAACTGGCGAGCCGAACGGGCGATGATCCTGCGCGCGATTGCGCGTTCCGCGGTGACCACCACGGTGGCGGCGGCGCTGCGCGATGCCCTGATCGGCATGGGCGGGAACGCGGCCAAGCTCTCTGTCGTCGAGCACGGCGTCGATCTTGATTTGTTCCACCCTCCCGCAGACCGGGCGGCAACTCGGGCCGGGTTGGCGCTCTCGGGCCCGACCGTGCTGTCGGTCGGCCACCTGATCGAGCGCAAGGGCCACGACTTCGCGATCCGCGCGATCGCCGGGCTGCCTGGCGTGACGCTGATGATCGCTGGTGACGGCCCGTGCGAGGGCTCGCTCCGCGAGCTTGCCGCGAGCCTGGGGATCACCGACCGCGTCCGCTTTCTGGGGCATGTCGAACAGCACCAGCTTCCCGCGCTCTACGGCGCCGCGGACGTCACCGCGAGCTGTTCCGACCGCGAGGGGATCGCCAACGTCCTGCTCGAATCGCTCGCCTGCGGCACGCCGCTGGTGGCGACGCCGGTGTGGGGGTCGCCCGAGGTGGTGCGGGTCCCCGAAGCAGGGCTGCTCGTCGCCGACCGGTCGGACGCGGCCATCCGAGACGGCATCGCCCGCCTGCTGCACGATCTGCCCGATCGCGCCGCGACGCGCCGCTATGGCGAGCGGTACAATTGGAACGAGACGGGTCGCCAGCACCGTGCGCTCCTTGCCCAGGCGATCGCCGGCCACCGCCGCGCTGCGGATGGCGCATGTCGCGACTTGACAGGTCAACAACTTTGACCTGTTGCGCCTGTCCCACTTTTCTCCACCGACCTCGGGCAACCGGCGTCACCTATCGTCCCCAACCTACTCAGCAGGGTTCATCATGAAGCGTATCCTTCTCGCCTCGCTTGCCACGACGCTGTTCCCGGCCGTTGCGCATGCGAGCGGCTTTTACGTCGGCGACCAGTCCGCCAAGGAGCTTGGCCGCGCCTTTTCGGGCGGGGCCGTCAGCGCCGACGATCCTTCAACGATCTATTACAATCCGGCGGGCATGCCCGAGCTGGGGCAGGTCGACGTGTCGTCCACCGCGGCACTCTTGTGGGTGCACAGCCACGAGCGCGATACCGGATCGACGCGTACCATTCCTGGCGTCGCGTCGGCGGTGCCGACCGGCGGCAGCAGCGGCGGCAATCCGTTCGCGCAGCCGACGCTGGTGCCGAGCGGCTATGCGTCGTTCCGCGTCAATCAGTCGCCAGTCTGGATCGGTCTCGGCTTCAGCAGCGCCTATGCCGCCAAGGACCGCTACGCCGACAACTTCTTCGGTCGCTACGACTCGATCAAGTCGGACGTGAAGACGGTGGATATCACCCCCGCGATCGGCATCCGCCTGTCCGACAATGTCTCGATCGGCGCCAGCGCGATCATCGAGCAGGCGGACATCAAGCTGCGCAACGCGCTGCCCAACGCCTCGCCGTTGCTGCCGGACGGCATGCTGCGGGTCGCCGGCGACGACCTGTCGCTTGGGTGGGACGTCGGCATCCTCGCCAAGGCGGGAGCGGCGCGGATCGGCGCCAACTATCGCAGCCACATCAAGCATGAGCTCAACGGCAACTACGTGGTATCCGGACTTGTCGCACCGCTCGCCGCCGGCAACCTGGGGAGCTTCGCGACCGCGCCGCTCGACCTGGCCGATATCGCGACGGTCAGCGTCGAATATGGCGCCGGCAAGCGCGCGCGCATCATGGCGACGGGCAAGTGGTTCAACTGGTCGCGCTTTCAGGCGATCTCGGTGACGCCGGTCCTGACCGGCCAGACGCAGACCAGCATCAACAACTATAAGGATAGCTGGCAGGGCGCGGTCGGCCTCGAATACGATCTGGCTCCGGCGCTGACGGTCCGCGCGGGCGCCATGTATGAGACCACGCCGACGGTGGACGAGTATCGCGACACCCGCGTGCCGGACGGCGACCGCACCTGGGCGAGCGCGGGTGCGAGCTTCCGGCCCAATCGCCACATAGAAGTGAGCGTCGGCTACGCCCACGTGTTCGTGTCGGATGAGAACCTGAACCGCGTATCGGATTTCTACGAAGGCACGCCGGCGGCGATCACCGCCGTCACGCGCGCGGTCAGCACCAACTCGGCGGACGTGCTGTCGACCTCCGTTCGGTTCCGTCTCTGATGGGCAGGCAGCGCGCTCTCGCACAAGCGGGAGCGCGCTGCTATTCCGGCCGTAATGGCCACTGACCTTGAGGACCCGTTCGACGCGATCGTCGATGCCCCGTTCGACAGCGCGCTGTCGGAGCGCTACCTCGTCTATGCGCTGTCCACGATCACGGCGCGGTCGCTGCCGGATGTTCGCGACGGCCTGAAACCGGTCCATCGCCGCCTGCTGTGGGCGATGCGACTGCTCCGCCTCGATCCGGCGGCCGGATACAAAAAATGCGCGCGCGTCGTCGGCGACGTGATCGGCAAGTACCACCCGCACGGCGACCAGTCGGTCTACGACGCGATGGTCCGCCTCGCGCAGGACTTCGCGCTGCGCTATCCGCTGGTCGACGGGCAAGGCAATTTCGGCAACATCGACGGCGATAACGCTGCCGCCTACCGCTACACCGAGGCGCGGCTGACGCAGGTCGCGATCGACCTGATGGACGGGCTCGACGAGGAAGCCGTCGATTTCCGCCCCACCTACAATGGCGAGGAGCAGGAGCCGGAGCTGTTCCCGGGGCTGTTCCCGAACCTGCTGGCGAACGGCGCGGCCGGCATCGCTGTCGGCATGGCGACCAGCATCCCTCCACACAACGCCGCCGAGCTGCTCGACGCGGCGATCGCGCTGATCGACCGGCCGGACGCCGATCCGCTCGAGTTCGTGGCCGGCCCGGATTTCCCGACCGGCGGCCTGGTGGTCGATCCGCCGGCGGTGATCGCCGAAAGCTATGCCGCCGGCCGCGGCTCCTTTCGCGTCCGCGCGCGCTGGACGATCGAACGCGAGAAGGGCGGCGGCTGGCAGGTGGTGGTCAGCGAAATCCCCTATGGCGTCCAGAAGGGCAAGCTGATCGAGGGTATCGCCGCCCTGATCAACGACAAGAAGCTGCCGATCCTTGCCGACGTGCGCGACGAATCGGATACCGAAGTGCGGCTGGTGCTCGAACCGCGCAGCCGCACCGTCGATCCGGACGTGCTGATGGACGGCCTGTTCCGCCTGTCCGACCTCGAGACGCGCGTGCCCCTGAACCTGAACGTGCTTGATGCCAACCGAACCCCACGGGTGATGAGCCTGCGCCAGGCGCTCAGCGAATGGGTGGACCACCAGTTCGTGGTGCTGCGCCGCCGGACCGAGCATCGGTTGGGCAAGATCGCCGATCGGATAGAGCTGCTCGACGGCTATCTCATCGCCTATCTGAACCTCGATCGCGTGATCGAGATCATCCGCACCGAGGATGAGCCCAAGGCGGTGATGATGGCCGAGTTCGGCCTCACCGACCGCCAGGCGGAGGCGATCCTCAACATGCGGCTGCGGTCCCTGCGCCGCCTAGAAGAGTTCGAGATCCGCACCGAGCGCGACAAGCTCGACAAGGAGCAGGCGTCGCTCACCAAGCTCCTCGCCAGCGAAGGCGAGCAGAAGAAGCGCATGAAGCGCGACATGGGCCGGCTCCGCGACCGCTATGGCCCGGAAACGGCGCTCGGGCGTCGCCGCACTACCGTCGCGGAAGCGGCGCCGACCCGCGACATCCCGCTGGAAGCGATGATCGATCGCGAGCCGATCACCGTGATCCTCTCTCAGCGCGGCTGGGTGCGGGCAATGCGCGGGCATATCGACCTGTCCTCTCCAGAGGCGCTGAAGTTCAAGGAAGGGGACGGTCCCGCCTTCGCCTTTCACGCGCAGACCACGGACAAGGTGCTGCTCGCGGCGGAGAACGGGCGCTTCTTCACGCTTGCGGCGGACAAGCTTCCGGGCGGCCGCGGCTTCGGCGAGCCGATCCGCGCGACCATAGACCTCGACGGCGGGGTGGGGATCGTGGCGCTGCTTCCCGCCTCGGCCGCGGCGCGGCTGCTGGTGGTGGCGAGCGACGGGCGCGGCTTCATTGTCCCTACCGCGGACACGGTGGCAGAGACGCGCAAGGGCAAGACGGTGGTCACGCCGCGCGCCGGTGCCGTCCTCAAGATCGTCCGAGCGGTGGCCCCGGCCGACGACTATGTCGCGGCGATCGGCGAAAACCGCAAGATGCTCGTGTTTCCGATCAACGAGATGGTGGAGCTGAGCCGCGGACAGGGCGTCCAGCTCCAGCGCTATCGCGACGGCGGTATCGCCGATGCGCGCACGCTGGTGCTCGCCGACGGGTTGAGCTGGCCGATGGGCGGCGGCAGCGGCCGCACCCGGATCGAGAGCGACCTCGGGCCGTGGCGGGCCGCTCGCGGCGCCGCCGGGCGGATGCCGCCGACCGGATTTCCGCGGGACAACCGATTCGGTCACTGAGTCGTTTCGCTTCAGCGGCTTCTTAACGTTCATCTCATAAGGCGGGGGCATGGCATCCGCCGCCTCCGACGCGTCAGCACCGGCGATCGCAGTGACCGAGCTCATCGAGCGCGGCCTGGAGCTTATCCCGATTCCCGCAGCGCACGTGGCTCGCGCCGGCGACCGGTTCGCGCTCGCGGCGGTCAACAGGGCTTATCGCCTCGGCGGCCTCGGCGTCGTGTCCGAGCGTTCGCCGATGCTGCGGGCGTTGGGCGAGCAGCTCGACGCCTTTCTCCGCTCCTCCGAGCTGCGCACCGACTTCGACTGGCGACATGGCGAGCCGTTCGACTGCCGCTATTTCCGCGTCACGCTGGCCCGGCCGAGCGCCGCGATGGGCGATCACTGCCAGGCGAGCTTCGTCGACCAGACCTCCGCCCATCGCGCCGAACGCAACCTGCGCCGCGAGATGGCCACCGACAGCCTCACCGGGCTGCCCAACCGTGAGGGCTTCAGCGACCTGATCGAAGAGCGCGCCGCCGCCGGCACGCCGACGGCGGTGCTGGTGCTCGACCTCGAACGCTTCGGGCGGCTCAACGCCTGCCTCGGCAGCCTTGCGGGGGACGAGCTGCTGATCACCGTGGCGCGGCGGGTGAAGGGCGCCTTGCGCACCCGCGACGTGCTGGCGCGGATCGGCGGCGACGAATTCGGCATCCTGATGACGATCGACGACGATCCGGGAGAGGCGCACCAGCTCGCCCGGCGCATCGGCCGTTCGCTCGCCGCGCCGTTCCGGCTCACGGACTATGAGATCAGCCTCGAGGGCGCGATCGGCATCGCCTATGCCGCCGATGCGGGCGGCGACGTCGAGGAGCTGATCCGCCACGCGCAGTTCGCCACCAAGCGCGCCAAGGCGACGGGCGAGGTGGAGGTCTACCAGGTTCAGGCGTTCGCGATCGAGCGCGAGCAGTTCAGCCTGGAGACGGCGCTGCGCCGGGCGATCGAGAACCGGCGGTTGCGGCTCACCTATCAGCCGATCTGCGACCTGGTGACCGGCAAGGTGGTCTGCTTCGAGGCTTTGACCCGCTGGCTGACCGACGACGACGACGAAATCCCGCCGACGCAGTTTGTGCCCGTCGCGGAGGAATCGGGATTGATCGTGCCGCTCGGCCGCTGGGCGATCGAGGAAGCGACGCGGACGCTGGCGATGTGGGACGCGCGCGCCGGCGGCGATTGCGGGGTGCAGCTCGCGGTCAATCTGTCGCCGATCCAGCTTCAGCGCGACTCGCTGACCTCCGTGGTGGAGCAGGCGCTGCTTGCCGCCGGGCTTCCCGGCCATCGGCTCAAGCTCGAGCTCACCGAAAGCGCGCTGGTCACCGACCCGGACCGGACCGCCAGGACGATGCGCGAGTTGAAGGCGCTCGGGACCACGCTGGCGATGGACGATTTCGGCACCGGCTATTCGAACCTCGCCTATCTCCAGACGCTGCCCATCGACATCCTCAAGATCGACCGCAGCTTCATCACCACCATGCTCGCCGACCGCGACAAGATCGCCATCGTCCGCGCCATCCTCAGCCTCGCGCAGGCGCTCAACATGCACACCATTGCCGAGGGAATCGAGACGCCGGAACTGGCGCAGACGCTGGCGGCGATGGGATGCGACCTAGGGCAGGGGTATCATTTCGCGCGGCCGCTGGAGGTCGAGGACGCCTGGTCGCTGATCGCGCCGGCGAGCGCCTGAGCCACCGCAGCGTCGGCGATTCGCTCGGCGCGATCGCGGCCGGGAAAGCCCTCCGCGATCCACTGCGTTTCGATCATCTTGAGCGTCGCCGCGACGAGAGGCCCCTTGGCGAGGCCCCTGGCGACCAGGTCGCCGCCGGCGATGGGCAGGCGCGGCGGCGTCCAACCCAGCAAGGCCTCCGGAGCTTCGCCCGAGATCAGCAGGCGGTCGACGGCGCCGTCGACACCCGCACGGTAGGCGAGCCCCAGCGGCCCCTCGTCGCCCGGGCCGGCATTTGCCGCCGCCATCCGCTTTCGCTGCTGGTTGGACAGCTTGAGGCGAGCTGCCACCGCCTCTGCCTCGCTGGCAGGGACGATGGTGGCGAGTCGCCGGATCGGGTCGGGCGCAACGCCCGCCCGTTCTTCCCGCTCGGCGAGGACGGCGAGCCGGACGGCGCCGGCAGTGTCGATCTCGGGGAGCACCGCTCGCAAGATGCCCCGGTCGACCATCAGCGCGACGACGGGCACCGCCCCGGGTGCGATCAGCAGCTTGAGCAGCTCGCTCGCGATCCGTTCCCGCGACAGCGCCATCAGGTCGTTCGCGCGGGCGGCGCACGCCCCAAGCCCTTCACCGTCAAACGCATCACCGAAGCGCGCGTGGAAACGAAAAAAGCGCAGGATGCGCAGGTGGTCTTCGGCGATGCGGCGGAACGGATCGCCGATGAAGCGTACCCGGCGGGCTCTGAGATCCGCCAGACCGCCGAAGAAATCGTGCACCGCGCCGCTGCCGGTATCCGCGTAGAGGGCGTTCATCGTGAAGTCCCGCCGGGACGCGTCCTCCTGCCAGTCGGTGGAATAGGCGACCACCGCATGACGGCCGTCGGTGGAGACGTCGCGGCGCAGCGTGGTGACCTCGACGGGGCCGGAGGGCAGGACAGCGGTGACGGTGCCGTGCGCGATGCCGGTAGGCACCGCCTTGATCCCGGCGCTTCGGAGCCGCTCGATGACCGAGGCGGGGGCGTGGA
>Ga0210040_10002509_pt1 | contig 25770 bp, 31 predicted proteins | sample CryGeyCG12114_NA_FD_185462 | JGI IMG/M metagenome (GOLD analysis project Ga0210040, IMG submission 185462) | Groundwater microbial communities from aquifer - Crystal Geyser CG19_WC_8/21/14_NA (SPAdes) (version 2) | ecosystem: Environmental > Aquatic > Deep subsurface > Groundwater | place: USA... | reverse complement strand
TTAAATTTCGTTAGCACAGTAACCGGCAAAAAGTAACCGTTGCCACATAACTTTAGAGAGAAATAGCTCTGTTTTAATCACAAAATTCCGTGCACACGGAAGTAGGCCAATAATGGTATGATTAATATCAACTTAAACTTTCTTGTAATCATGACGTTAGAGTAAGACAATGTTGAACAAAAATTGTCTGATGCTTGAGTAGCACTGTAGGTTCAAGAATCCATTACGGTGCTAAACGCCTTCATGTTACTTTAAATTTATTCATCGAAAATGCACCCCCATAAAAGCTCTTGGGTAAACTGTGGCCCTGCATAAATAAATAAATAAATAAAGAATTTCATCAGTCTTGACAAGCCACTAGACGCAGTGTAGAGCGTAGATCTAGACATCCGATTTAATCTCAGCATCCCCAAAATTAGGAAATAAAACCCAAATCTTATTCCCCAATGCAACTTTCCCAAATAGATATTTACAGCATAGCTACAAACTTAATAAATTCACCACACAAATCTCCACGAACTGCTTCATTTATTCCCACTTGCTAACAAAACTAGAGCGCATTGATCATGGTAATCCATTCGGTGTACATTTGCCATCTTTTTTCCCACGAATTCACTTGTAAGCTTCAACACAGTACCATTAGCAAAAGTGAAAGCACACTTACTATAGAGTATTTGAATGAAGCAACAAACTATGTAAACTAGTCTACTAACTTGTAAGTTTCCACAATCGAATGGTACATGAAAAACGGTTCATTTGGGCGCAGGTTTCTTTCTCAGCGCTATAAAATCTATCGATTCCTTCTTTCTCTTATTTAGCGTGTATTTCGCTACTAAGCCTACAGTTAGTACCAGTTGGGATTGTGAAGCTGCCCTAGTGACTTCCTCCACTCCATATTCCACTTGTTGTCTGTGTAAGCTGCACGACGATAAGAAAATAATACTCACGAGTTTTGATATCAAAGTAAATATAGTTGAGACAGTTAGTTTAACTCTAGGATTTGTGAATTCCAGAGGATAATAGGAATGCCCGATCGATACAGTAGTATTTATCTGTTAGTGCAGTTTTAATACTCCAATTGCTGCCAGTGTCAGCAATCAATTCATAAAGAAAAGCGAATAATTAGCTTGGCAGAATAATAGTACTAACTATAACTATCTACAGTACTGTATGCACTGGACTTAACAAACTTTTGAGTATCCTGTAATTAATTATAAAAGATTTTAAAGAGCTCAATAGTTATATCAAGTTGACTGCCAACTAATAACTATTTTCAATTTTTGCGAAATGTGACGATAGTTGTTTGTGATGAAAGTTTTGTGCATTTGAATCGGCTAACTTGTAAATAATAGGATTTTAAGATTTGCAGACCGAAACACCAAAGTATATTTTAATTTTATTGTTGGTGACGTAGAATTGACTAATATTTGGTAATGGCAAATCGAGTACGAATAGGATGACTGGAAAAAGTAACAGCAATAGAGATTTGCTGTATTTATTTCTCCCATTTTTGCTCAGCATTGTGTTGGTGATTGGCGTAAGTAGTAGTTTGAAACTTCCTATTCATATGGTGTTAGTTTGACTCTTGGGTTTATGTTAGTTTTAGTTGGTTAAATTAGTCTTTGGGTGTATGGGAAAAGTTTCATTTCATGAGAGGATTAACTAGTTAGTTAGTAGTTTTAGTCGTGGGCTGTGGGCTGTATGTATAGTATTAACCTATGCTAATAGTTTCGTGAAAAATTCCCTGCTCTAGATAATCATTTGTTGGCTCAAATGTAAATTCTGTGCCCGTCGGCGTTCAACTTTCCTCCGCTGTGACAAATCTCCCAGTTTGTCAGAAGACCGGAATTTCGGAACTTTGATAAACATTCAAGGTTTGTGAGCTTACAAAACCTAGTCTGTTTTGTAGTTTATTCTATCAGGTTAGATCATTTCTACAACAGCACTTTGAGCAGTGCGCTTATGGGATTGTTACATCTTTGCTTTCATAAAATGACTACTACTGATGCGAATAAATACAATTTTCACACGGTAACATTTAATCGGATTCGCTGCTAAGCTTGTCAATCCCAAATTGTCAAATTCCAATGTGTCTACTTTCTGTACAATTTTCAAATTAATTTGCCATCACAGCTTTAGATTGACAATTAGGCATTTACATTGCAGAAACAGTACTATGACTGTGGTATACGTGCCACTCAAACTGACCACATTATGTCTAAGCAGAATCCTACTTTTGGATTTGTCGTTCGAGATTTTGAGTGTTTGCAGTTTTCAACTAAAGCTAGTCGAACTATTCAATCCAGAGCCATCATATACACTTCATTCGTTGACAGACACTAAATATATTTTCATAGCTGTCACTTTGAGCGTTTGTTCAATAGTAATCGCATCAGCAGTTGAACTGACAACCCAACTCTAATATTATTGTGTATATGATACAATCTTACGAACTTAAACATTTTCCTCTTCTTCTATAAATTGCAGAATACGCCGAAAATCAAATAGGAACTACCATAGTGTACGGGAACTCGCCCAGATCTTCAGCTCAACTCCCATATGTCTACTGTACAGACGGTCACACAGCAACGATTGTGCCAATCGAACCATTGTTTTTTGGTGGTGGTAATGTCAGCCGGAAAAGCTCACAAACGATATCCGTAGGAAGTAGTAGTAGACGTCCTTCAGCAAATCCTCCCTTGTCAGAGAGTAAAGAGCCCGCTCAAAATAATAGCAACAATAATAACAATATTCCTCCGACGTTGGAACGTTTAGTCAACTCGGAAAGTAACAATAATCGAACAAATGAGAGTGAGAGTAGGCTTGAAACAAAAACTGAGGAAGAGAATCAAAGTAGTTCCAAGGAAGAGTCACTAGGTGGCGGAGGGAATAGTAATGACAGTGATTTACAAGTGACTCATGAAGATACATGTAGTAGAATGATGACAACACTAAATGGAAGTATTACTAAAGACAGTGTTTCAGTTTCCAGCAATAATCAAATCACTCAAAAAGTACGCAATGACCATTTTGTGAATATGGAACAAAATGGGTTGAGAATAATTACTACTGTAGTATAAACAGTGTAGTTTAGTCGCCATTTGAAACATATGCGATTTTGTGTACCTTGAGCTGAGTGCAAAGAAAGATAATTACCGTTTAATGTTTTCGGGACCTGATGAAAGTATTAAAAAAATATCGACGAAAAAATAATATAAACAGTTTATTAGAAATAAACTACAAATTATGACATCCAATCAACCCACTAATAACACTATGAATTAAACATGTTTATGTAATAACAATATAAGTGAGAATTTGAATTGGGATGATGTAAAAAAAGTTTAATACTACATTATGTGGAAGATTTCTGCAGTACCCTGCAATATCTATGTTAAACTTCAATGTAAAGCTTTACCAGCTACTCACTACTGATTAAGCATTCATGAAATAAATATGATTACAAAAATGAATTGTTTGTATCATGACATATTTATTTATCATTATACTTCACCTCAGCGTTTATTTGGGTTGCAATAAGTTGCTTGGTACATTACGTCAAAGGTTCCCATCCAAAATATAACAATAAGTCTAGTATATTAGACTGAATGCTCCATATCTCTCATTCTCAGTTATCAGTGATATTGGACTTCAAAGCTTTCAAGCCTACAGCAACACCAATTAATTCCATGGTCAGCAAAATGTTCCCTGATCATGTTTGATAAAAAAAACCGTGAATCCAATAAAATTGAAAATAAACGCACAACCAACAAGATAAAAACAATATCTGGCTCATGAAAACAATGCCAGTAGTGACCTAAAGTAATTGATAAGAAAGTATCAATTGAGTGGAACATTTATAAAAAGCCGATGTGTCCTTGCAGAGTCGATACTCGAGACTTGAATTCAAAATCACTCTTCATTTCCCTGAGGTATCTCCACAAGACCAAATCATAGTCAAACTCCGAGTAAAGAAATGGCTGTCAATACGCCCAAATTAGTCCTGGGTATTTTACTTGCACTCGTATCACTTTCCCAAGTTTTCTCTCAAATTAGTATTCACACCTTGTCTGATCCAACCTTTGTCCCTAATCAACCGAACCCAGACTTTAAAATAAAATCTACGAGTGATTCTAGAAATGATGTCACTCTGGAGTGGAGACTTCCTAGAACTATTGTCCCAAGTCATTATGAGGTTGAAATTAGTCCCATAATTGATGAGGCCGTTGAAGACTTAGGGGGACAATGGGATATTCCGGGAAAAGTAGTAATCACAGTAAAAGCAATTGAATCGACTCAGACTATCGTATTGCATTCTTATAAAGACGTTACAATTGAAGAAGAAAAAACAGAAGTAAGTTGCAAGTTTAGTCAAAAATTCTTGCTACTGCTCGCTTACTTGGTGCAGAGCAAAGCTAAAACTTCATTAAATTTTCTTATGTAGTTACTATCAATTTTTTTTCCCCTAAAATATTAACAATTTTTAGGTACGAGATACTTCAGGAGGCACTAAATTGACTGTCAATTCGGCAACTTACAATGATACCTACAACTTTTATACTATGGAGTTAGAAGAGGAGCTTCAAGCTGGATCGGAATACGAGATTGAGTTTCATTTTGTGTCGAAAATCAACGAAGAGCTGAATGGACTTTACAGAAGTACTTACACTATCCCCGAGACTGGGGAATCCAAGTATGTAATAGGCAGAATTTTGTTATTTTTTACTGGCTATTTCCTATCATTGCATTAGGTATTTAGTACTTGAAAGCAAACTTCAGTGTATTTATATATATGGGATGCAGGATTGCATAGTCTCAGAATACCCCAAAACATTTACATTACATAAGTAAACGTTTTGATTTTCAGAACCATTGCAACTTCTCAAATGGAAGCCTTACATGCACGTCAACTGTTTCCTTGTTTTGATGAATCTGAATTTAAGGCAACCTTTGCATTCACAGTCGGGCGAAAAGAAACTCACAATACTTTGGGAAATACGGCTCACGAGAAAAAAGATGAAACCCATCCAATGCAAGTTTGCAATATTTGTAATTTTCAAATGATAAGATCTGATTTTCTTACTAAACATATTTTATGTTTCTAGTAATGGTTGGGTTTTTGATGTCTTTAAAACCTCGGAAATAATGCCAACCTATTTACTTGCATTGATTATATCAGAATTCGAATGCGTCAAAATGGAAAATTTTCCAGACGAGCCACCTCAGTATGGTGATCGTATTGGGGTTAGTTTGGAAACGAATGTTTTCAATGCAAATTTAAAAATTGGCACGATTAGTATACCAATTGAAGCTAACCATCTGACCATTTCTTGTTCACAGACTTGCACAACTAAGCATTATCTTGCGGATAATGCTGGAGAATTCGCCACAATCACTGCGGATAAAGTTATGAGCCTTTTTGATGGTCATTTTGGACCAGAAAATGTATATCCATTCTCGAAAATGGATTCCGCTGCTGTTCCTGACTTCTTTTTTGGGGTAAGAAAATTACAATTCAAAATGTAATTGCATATCCTTTTACTTTGTTAATATTAGATTATGTACTATTTACTATCAAATAATTTTGTCTAGGCTATGGAAAATTATGGTCTCAATATATACAGGTAAGGGGCTATTTATTTTCTCATTCCATACGCACTGGATCTAATATACTGACTTGAATATTACTGGCTGTACAGAGAAACGGCCCTGCTTTATTTCCCCGACGTATCCTCTGAAGCAGACAGATATGGAATCGCTCGGATTATTGGCCATGAATTGGTTCATCAATGGTTAGTTTCTGCTTGTGCATAACAAATGTTGAAGCATTCAACATAGCAAGAGCAATAATTTCAAATCCTCTCAGGTTCGGAAATTGGGTCACATGTGCATGGTGGACCCATATTTGGTTGAACGAAGGTTTTGCTACATACTACTCAGCTTTCTCCGTTGATCACACAAATCCAGAATTTGAACCGTGGGAGAGATTCCAAAACGATGTTGTTCAAAGATCCATGTATGTTGATGCCAACCCGAATGCAAATCATCCCGTGAAGATTGACGAAGAAGAATGGATTAAACGCGATGCCATGGCCTGGTTTGGCCGTATGGTGTACGAAAAAGCTGGCTCTTTGATTCGCATGATGGAGAGTGTAATTACTGAACCTGTTCTTACTGAGGGTCTTAAAAAATATCTTACAGACAAGTACAAAACGAAAAAAAACACGAAATACTCCAATCCAATAAGTCAATGAGATTATGAACTAATGTTTTTTCAATTGCTTATATACTTTTAGTAAACAAAATGTCGCTGTTCAAAAGCAACTTTTCGATGCAATTCAATCAGTTTTAGGCGAAAAAAACGTGGATATCCCATATAAAATTGAAGAAATCTGGAATTCTTGGACTTTGAAATCTGGTTTCCCCTTAGTTCGTGTGAACTCTGCTGGAAGCAACTTAGTCTTTGTTTCACAAGTTAGTCTGCCTACTTAAATCATCCATTTATGCTTGACTTTGTAACACTTGAATTGTCGTTTACCAACTTGCATAGGAAATATTTTTGAATCGGGGTCATGACCCTGAACCAGGTCAAGAGCTTTGGTATATTCCCTTGTCATATACTAGCAAGAGTAGCCCAAATTTTGATCCCGCTCCAGAGGAATGGATGAATATCACTACTTCTTTGACAACTATTTCTCATGATACCACGGAATGGATCATTGTGAACGCTGGTGCACATGGTATGGTTTATAATTATAAATAGAAATGCCATAGTTGGGTGGGCAAGATATTCGAATGCTCGCTTTCAATATTTATGATATATACATAAGCTATATTTCCACGATCAGGTTTCTACCGAGTTTTGTACGATGCTCAACTGACAGCACTTCTGAAAGAGCAATTAAATGAAGACCATGCAGTCATAGAGGATAAAACTAGAAGTCAATTGTTAGATGATTACTTTACATTTGCTTGGGAGGGTAAGAAAGTTTCCTACGCTATCATAAAAGCGTTATACTTATACTACTAAATGTGAGCAAACTTTTTGCAGGAAAAACTACTGTTAGTACAGCTATGGGCATGACTGAATACATGGGGAATGAGGGTGAGATTATTGTATGGAACTCTGTGCTCCTGAATCTGCAAAAGGCATTTAATCTATTCAGCCGCTCTGACTTGTCTCGGTTATTGAAGGTACTATTTCCTTCGTATGCATTATTGATCACAAGACAAAACATATTATGATTTATTTTTTCACATTTTAGGAATATTTAGCTCCCAAAGTGAAAGCCGCGTTAGTGAGAGCAGCTAACGATGAAGATAAAGTAATTCCTCCCACCCCTTTATCTGGAACTGCTGCTTTGCATCATGTCCAATTATATGACTGGGCATGTGCTCTTGAAGACGAAGATTGTATTAACCAAGCTAAATTTTGGGTTGAAGAGTGGATAAAAGATTCGGCCAATCCGTATGTATTCTGAATACCAATTAGTTTCAACCTAACAAGTCAAGCATTTTTATTTCGAAGAAAAATATTTTACTTGTGCATTTCAAAACTTTTAGGATCATGATTGGTTACCGGGATTTAAAACCTACTGTCTACTGCGCTGCAGTTGCTCACGGAGATCAAGATGTATTTGATTTTCTTCATGGACAATATAAACAAACTGAGAAAAACACTTTCACAAAAGATCGTTTCATTCTTTTGAATTCCTTGGCTTGCACTAGAAATGTGGATCTTCAAGCATTGTACGACTATTACACGAATCCACTTAGTTAGCAAACAAAATAGATAAACCTGGCGTAGTTTAAAACATTTAATTTTTATAACTTAAGGCTTTTGGAAAACACATTAGTCGACGATTTTTTCTTGTCGGATGGTGACAAAAGAGCTATTTACCCAAGGCTGGCTATGACTGTCAGTGGGAGAAATAGTTTAATTAGGTTCTTGAAAGAGAAGCATGTGGAAATCCGTGAACGTCTAGGAGACAGCGCTATTACCGGTGCTGTGAATTCTATCAGCTCATATGCAGCTACTGAAACAGAATTACAAGACGTAAGCCTTCAATTTTTTAGTTAATTGGGATATGAAAAAGAGCCCCAGGTGTTTATTCATTCACCACCGTGTAATTGGAACAAAAATATTTGTGAATAGATTGAGGAACTAGGACAAGAAGCTGAAATGAATTTTGCTTCTGCCGTAGCGACAATTAAAGGCAACCTTGAATGGGTCACTGCAATCGGTCCCGACCTTGAGCGCTATTTTTCGTCCCGCTGAGTCTTCCTATGTACAAGGCTGCACATAATTAAAACTTGGATATTTATTTTCGAATTGTAATAAAAATTTATTTATGATCTAAGTTGTAACTTGATATCAACGATTCATATGTGTACACTGTATCAGATTGGGAAAAGGTATTAAAATTGTTCTAAGGTTTGTTGCGTCGCACGTGCAGTATTTTATGGTTCCAAAAGATTTATAAATGAGTGGCATGAACATGTGAATTAAGAGCCGGTAAATCATATTTGGTGTGTTAGCTATTGCAATGGTAATTTAATATCAGGTAATAAATGGTATTACGGTGTGCATTGATTATGTTAGTAAGCAGCCATGTTGAACAGCTGCAGACAAGAACAGATCTTTTTATGAATATTCATTTGTAGTATGAAAACTCGTGCGCGTATGAAATCTTGACACTAACGAAAACCAGATAGTGCAGTAAACACTTTGAGGCTCAAATACTGCATGTTTTGTTTTTATCATATTTATAAGCTATCATGAAGCTTGTATTTGGTTTCGCATTTCTCACGGCTCTCTCCTTATTCATTCCTAATGAAAGTGAATCGAAAATTTTTTGGCCTCCGAAGCATCGAGAATATTTTCAAGAACAGATTCCTAAAATTCGACACTCTCATTCGAAGTATCTGCATCCAGCATTCCGAACGCAATTCAACTTGACAGATGAGATCCACAGTGATAGGATAATTGGGATCAGTCAGTCTTTTCGTCTGCCAGAGAATGTGAAGCCTATTCACTATTCTATAGCAATCGTCCCTTTGTTGGACAATGGTACCAGTTGGGGCTCACAATGGACAGCTCCAGGGAGTGTTAATATTTCCATTGAATGTGTCCAGTCAACAAAAGTGGTCACTTTACATGCATTACGCCTTGAAATACTGGATGTTAAGGTAAGTAATCGTTAACTGAATATAACTCCATGTGCTTGATTCAACTTTTAAGTTAAATGGTTGAAAATACAATTTTCTACATTGTTGGATAGATTGTGAATTCCACAGGACATTCCATTTCCATAGAAAGCCATGAATATGATGAATCGCAGCTTGATTTTTATAAAATCTCTCTTTTCAACTCATTAATACCGGGAAATAAATATGTGATCAACATTAAATTTATTGCCCCAATCCATTTTCACAGTCTTGTTGGAATGTACAGGAGCGCTTACTTTTTACCGGACACTGGTGAAGCTAGGTAGACAGTACTACTTACTATAGGCTATGTTTATAATTTGAAGTATTTTATTCGAATTAACCTGCATTTCCTCTTTTAGGCATCTAGTTTCCACCCAATTTGAATCCTATCATGCGAGAGAAGTTTTCCCATGTTTTGATGAGCCAGCATTAAAAGCCACGTTTGACATTCGAGTGGCCCATTCTACGAAACACAGTGTGGTCAGTAATACTGAACTAATTTCCACGGAACCAGTGTAAGGATTTTTAAATTCCAACTTTTTTTTAATGTTAAGCGGGAATACATAGTGTTAAAAGGCTTTGGTTATTTATTTAATTCTAGTTCCGAGCATCCAGACTGGGTTTGGTCTCAATTTAACCGATCAGTACCAATGTCTACATATTTGGTAGCCATTTTAGTTGCGGACTATAAGTATGTGGAGGCTGACAAGTCCTTATTTCATGGAAAGCCGGTTCGAGTATGTAGAAAATGAAAGTATAAATGGTTTCAAAATGAGAAGGATATGCTTATAAGGGTTGAAGAAATATTACAATTTGTACTATTAGGTTTATGGACCAGATTTCCTCATAGAAAACCATCATGGAGACTATGCTGCTACCACAGCTGCTAAGTTGCTAAACTTTTACGAGCAATATTTTGAAGTTGAGTATCCTTTAGCAAAAATGGATTCAGTTGCAATTCCGGCTTTTTACCATGGGTTCATTAAAAAATTAAAAATTAATCATTATGTTACATAATTATTATTTATGCTCAAGTGCACTCGCACAATAAATGATTGTAGGGTTGTAGTAACAATGTTTGAAATTTTATGCAGGGCAATGGAAAACTTCGGAGCTAACTTTTATAAGTGAGTTTTTAATTTGCTTTTGATTTCTGTTTATTCCTTCGAAGCCTCTAAATTTATTCTTTTTTAGAGATCGATATTTAATGAATCCACCTGGACGAACAACTGCTACACACAGAGAATCTACTGCATCCATTTTAGCTCACGAATTGGCTCACCAATGGTACTGATTGATTTTTAAACACAATATGGGAAAATAATGAACACATTTTTTCAAATGTTATTTATAAAAAGAAATCAAATTAAAAAATCCTTTCTTAGGTTCGGAAATCTTGTTACCTGCAAATGGTGGGATAATATTTGGCTAAACGAAGGGTTTGCTACATACTATTCTTACGTTGGAGAAAATGCAACAAATCCAGAGAACGAGCCAATGAAAAGAATGCTGGTAGAAGCTGTGCAATACGCAATGCGTTTGGATTCCCGATCATCGTTTAGTTACCCAATTTTGCTGGATGTGGAAAGTCCCCAAGAGTTAGAAGATCGACTTTTTGGAATCCCATACTACAAGGGTGCAGCTCTAATTCGAATGATGGATGCATTTCTCACTCACAAAACTTTTATTCGAGGCGTGAAAAATTACTTGGAGCGATGGTACTGATAGCTGTTCATCAGAATGAAAACTTATATTTTAATCATGTTCTATTTTTGGGAATACTAATGCATGCATAATTGGCAAAAATTCTGTTTTCCAAGGTCCTATCAGTCTGTAGAACAAGACGACCTATTCGCAGCATTGACAGAACAAGCTCACAAAGATGGCACACTACCGACATCTATGAATGTACAGCGTATAATGGACTCGTGGACAAAACAAAGAGGTTTTCCATTAGTGAAAGTCAAATCTGGTGGAAACAATACTGTGTACTTTGTTCAAGTATGTTTACATTAGTGATTGGAAAAGGGAGACATTGTGTGAATCAATAGTTTACATCCATTCTAAACTTTCATCAGGAGAAATATACTGATGATTTCATGACTGATAAAGAAACTCATTTTACATGGACTATTCCAATCACGATTGCCACTCCTGATAATTTGAACCCAGATTCGCGTCCAACATTTTGGATGCTAAATGGCACATGGTCTTCTAAAGCTTTCCCACACGATCAAACTAAATGGCTTCTAGTCAATGCGGACGCCACAGGTAAAAATATTAAAGGAAATTGTGGTTGAAATTTTTAACATTGTCAATAAACGCTTTCATTTTCAAATCCTCATAATGCAGGCTACTATAGAGTGTCCTATGATGAAAAGTTAACACAACTTTTGCATGATCAATTCAATACTGATCACACTGTTTTCAGCCCGTTCACCAGAAGTCAACTACTTGACGATTATTTCACACTGGCTGCACAAAGTAACGAAATTTGACTTTAAATGTATTATTTGGAATACTAGTTTAGAAATACTTTTTTTCAGATGAGATACAAATTGAGGATGCCCTGGGATTCACCAAATACATGGGATCTGAGACGGAATATGTTGTTTGGACTATTTTTCTGAGAAATTTACAAAAATTGTATAATTTCTATCAAGAAATGTCTACTAGTGGGACCAATGAGCCAGTTTCTACTTACGAAAATTTCAAGGTAATACATTGCAAAAGTTTTGGTGCTTTCATTTCACAGATTTTCTGTTTCAATTTAGACATATTTGGGAACTCGAGTGGAACAAGTTTTGGCGAAAATTGGGGTTGAACAAAAATCAGGGGAATCAGGAGCTATTGTAATTTTCAGGACTAAGCTATTGAGCTGGGCATGTCGTTTTGGAATGTCATCATGCTTTAACTACGCATCTAAACTTTTTGAGCAATGGAAAGCTGACAATCAAACAGATCCGTACGATAGCAAAAATATAGTACTCTGGGCTAATTGAAATGTTAAAAGATCCCGCACAAATGTTAGACAATAATTTTTTCCAAAAATTGCATGCAGAATTCCCGTGGATCTTCAATATTTGATGTACTGCTATGGAGTTAGTGCTGGTGGCAAAGAAAACTGGGTATTTGCATTTAATCAGTTTTTGGAAACCACTGACCGTCGAAACAGACATCATCTTGCTAGAAGTTTGGGGTGCTCCCGTAATCCAGAAGTTCTGGCAAAGTCAGTCATTTATTGTTGCGCTTCATAAATTTTCAATTATATGCCGTAGAATAGACAAAGATAATTTTTAATGTTTTTTTACTTAAAAGATTTCTTGATACGTTATGGGAAACACGAGAAGAAACTCAGAGCGATAGTTTTGGATTAGTATTTGACAGCATTGCATCAAACCCAGTGGCTAGACACGTTGCTTTCAATTTTATAAAATCTCGACTTGAGGACAAAACTTTGAAATATGGAAAAGATTCCAGAGAGCTTCCCATTTTGTTTTCAGCACTGACTCAATATTTATATACAGAGAGTGACCTTCAACAGGTATGTGTGTACAGAGTAGAGACCTTCGCATCAGACAGATTGCAAATTTTGAATTGCACATATTTAGGACTAACGCTGTGTTTTACCTAGGTTGAAGACCTATTTGAAAAGCATGAAGACACACTAGAAAGCGCAGGAATTAAAGAATCTCTTAATTATAAAGTTTCCAATATTCAAAACAATATAATTTGGGTGAAAAAATATTTTGTTCCAATGCAACGATGGCTTGAAAAGACTTTGGCTGAATAACAACTGCCTGTGAGAATAAAAGATTTGAAAAATGTATGGAATATTCTAACAGATAACTTAGAATACATTGCCGTACAACGAATTGAGAATATAAGTTCTAAAACTGGGTTTGTCTGGGTGACACACGCATTCAAAATCTTCTGCTTCTCAGAATGACCCAATTAATTATCTGATGTCGTCGACCAATGAGTTCAATCAATCAGTTATTTGTTGTTGTGTGCCAAATGATGGTTTTGAAGCATTACAAATAAACATTCCTAGGCATCCATATATTCCAGCAAGTTAAAAAACGTAGTCACTCTCTCATTCCTTGTACATAACACAACTCGTCTCACACACAATTACAAATGTTTATTTTTAGGTCACAATTACGATGGGTATACAGGGAGAGCTCCGACTTTAAAATAGTACTTAAGCAAGATAAATAACCAACTTCATCAGAAAAACCAGAGACACACGCACGGAAAAAAAATCTAAGATCCGAAACAAACGACGATTTCCCTTCATCATCCATTGCCCTTGTTCTACTACGCAGAAACAATCCCCCATTGGTCTCTGTAAGTGCTGTAAAAAGAATTAAAACAGCCGTACTAAGTATCCCGCTACTTTTTCCGAACCGCATCCAACACTCCAAGTTAAAAACTTTAATTTGTTAAGTCGACAAAACCATTGAGCAGTAACAACTTGTTAAATCAATTAATGCTCCAAATTCTTTTTCTGCGACTTATATATTTCACTAAAAACTTTTGACCTGGGATACTATTGAAACTTTTAGGGAAAAAAATAATGCGTGCATAAATCTTTACACACATTTGAGTTCGTTATACTATATTACTATCATTATATCAAAGTCGCAGCACTACATCCAACCAAGCCATCCCAAAATGTCTGATGATACACGACGACGCGTTCAAATGAGAAATCCAAGCTACTTTGTCACCCACTTTTCACAAGCCAAGCCTGTGTAAATTATTCATCATGTCAAAATCGCCAAAGATTAGAAAAAAGGACTGTGAGAAATAATATATGTGAAGTTTCAAACTTATAAGACACATGGTACGCGCAGACTGAAAGTCAATCATTATTCACACACACATGGTGAAAAAACTGTTCTCATATCTAACTCAGCAATCTAAATGAGCCATGCTAGCTAATTTAAAGAATAATAAAAAACATACACTTTTCGTCAATCTGTTGCAACAACATGAGGTAGTAAAACTGCTCCAAAAACAAATGATAACGAGATCTATCGAATATGACAACCCAAGTTGCAAACAGCCAGCTAGTCAGGTTCATCTCTCCCCCTTGTGTCTATCGACTCAAATTTCCCAAGTGTCAAATGCCTGGTATGTCTCTTTTTCCTCCCATTGTCAAACCTACTGGTAGTTGGGTAATAGTACTCACACTTTTTCATTTCCTACGGGGCATTTATCCAGTTGAGCCATGGCCAAAAAATGAACAAGACGAGCGTCTAGTATTCAACGTAACATTCATTTAAAACACTGCTTGCCTGCACATGTACAGGATACAGAATTCACTGACTGTGTCGTCAGTTTCGGTTTCTAATGCCTGCCGACTGGCACAAAAACGGTTCAATTCACTTTTTAAACTCCTCCAACAATATCTTCCAGATGTCGATATCACCAAGCTGACTATTTCTAACAATCTAACTACTTATAGTCGACATACTATCAATTATTCAGCTACACCTTGAGAATAAAATTGAAATTGTGCTAACGAAAGAGCAAGAAACTATTACTTACACCGACATTTTATAAATCTATAGTAGAAAAGATCAAACGGCATTGAAATATGCCAATCTTTGTGTGCAAATAAATCAACGAAGATTCATGCTGCGTCCTACGAGTCCTAGCCCTGAACCTAAACATAAGTGTTCCTACTTGCTTATTTTATAAACTTTACTCATATGCGCACTATTTAGTTAGTAGAATTGAATACAAATATTAATGCCTCTTGCTGCCATTAATTTACGTTTTCGACCATCTTGGTCTTTGTAGTCAATTCGTTTTACACTGGGTCGGATATAGTTTAGTTTGTTGGCTGAAAGAATAAACCGGGCACATTTTCCGTTTCACACTTGACTTGATCAAGTGCTCCGTTCTACATTAGTTAGTTAGTTAGTGAGTAACAGTAATGCCATGCATTTCTGGTGAGAATGTGAGCCATCTCTGTTTTTGTGATTTCTAAGCGTGAGAAAAAAACCGGTGGTAATGTTAACAGTCATTTTGGTTAGTTGGATAATTGTGCAAATTGGGTGCGTAGGACTATAGTGAGTGAGAAATGAAGGATTCAATATTAATTCTATTGTGAGCATTTATTAGTGTGACGTATTGTGAATGTTGAGCCACTATGGGATTTTCGGGGCCTTGGTTTCGACTGGGAATGTCGGTAGCCAATGCTTTCATTTTGGCAGTGCTTGCTGAGCAGGTAATTAGTGCATTTACTTAAGATAAGTACAATTGAAAAACAAATATTTTTGAAGGATATCATTACTTTTGTCTCAGATTACTTGGGCCAAGTCTGCCTGTCATTTTTTAGCACACACGGTTGCAGTCTATATGTACGGATTGGCTGATAATGAACCAGCTGATGTAACTCAAGATATTTCTAGTAAGAAAAAAAGGATTTTGTTAGTATGAGTGTAGATTGTTGTTTAAGAGCGTTTGAACAATCACTTCATTTTGATGATACGTTTGTTTACATTTTGGACAGAATATCCTCTCTGGGCGCTTCTGGCTTTGCTGTATGTGATACAGCTGATAGCAGATGTATGCGTTTGGATAGCCGTGATTGTAAAAGTGAGTATTAATAGATGTCTGAAAAGGATCGTTTTAGTTTGTTTCAATTTGTGAGGATAAGGATGTCTGAGTTAGAAAAGTTAAGGTTTGCATGTAAATCCTTCTGGCCTTCTTCATGGATGATGGAAAAGTTTATTTATTATCCATGCTCACAGTCATTCCAAAAGCATGAAATTGAATGCTTTATTTATAAGTGGCTTGAAACACTGATGTAATGAGTGTACATGTGTTTTTTTAGGGCAAAAAGAATTTCCTCACATTCTGGCTGGTGACGACTATTACTAGGAACTTATTTGCGTCCTTTTTGGAGATAAGAGTGAGTAGAAATGTTTCACTTATTTTTCGCTAATGTTTAGTTAGCTATTTTACACTGTGAAAGTGGATGATGGATTCCTAATGAAAGTTTTTTGGGTACCCAGAAAGAATGGGGTGCAACCTATACGATACTCAGCGCTCTTCATAAGATCTCAGCATTACTATGGGGTTCAATCCTTTTCGCTTTCATAGTGACTTCAGGGTTTCAAGTTTTAGGCAAAATAGTCATTGCAAGTGATAGTGATGAGGAGGAAGAACGGGAGAAATTAAAACCTATTGCCCATGGAGTTGCGTTGCTCAAGTCTTTCTACTTACGGGAGCATCCTCGACAGCTTGCTATAATTTTAGTAGCTGCGGATATTGTAAGAAATCACCAAGTTTAAAAAAATTAATGAATGCATTATTGAATAGGTCTGACGAATTTAATTGTACTTTAGATTTTGAATGTACACAAAAGTTTCTATGTGCCGTTCACTCCATTTTTGCATGAAAACGGTACTTTACTTGGATATGAAAGTAGTTCTGTGCTAGGTACTTGACTTCATTCAACTTACAGTGAATTGGTGACCTTTGCTATGTATGGCAGAACTCATTAAAAGTTTCGTTCCGTTATGTTGCAGCGTATAAACCCCCGAATGAGAAAAGTTTGGAAATTTCTCTCTTCACCGTTGTGTTCAATATTCTCGGCGAATATTTCTTGCATAAGGTGGGAAACAATCACTCTCAAGGAATATTTTATGCTTTTTATTTAAAATGTCATGTTTCAATCAATTTTTTGTATATAGACGAAAAAAGGGCTCCGAAGGCTTTGGGTGACAGGCTCTGTGATACTTGCGTGTGCACATCTTCTGATCTTCATGTACATAGTTTTAGAATGGTCTTCCCATGATAAAGGTCATACACAAATGTTTAGGGGTTATTTATTTGTCTCACTTGTGCACATTTTGTTCAAAGCCGCTGTTTTGTATTCCTATGTAAAGTGCTGCCTTTAAAAACCCTGTTAGATTTAGAAATATAGGAAATAAACTTGCCAAATTTTTGCACTTAAACAACTAAGAACTCAGCCTGGACATATTTAGTGAGTCAACTAATTATATACCTCTGAGTTCGTTATGGATGCATCATTCATAGGTATTGACAGTTTTTTGAAAGTTGCATACCTCACATATGGATATCATCATGGTGGCCATACAAGCAATTATGCTCATTAACGAAAATTTCTTTTGTTGCCATTCATACAGAAATTACCATCCGCACATTGTGCTTTGCAATTCAGCAATTATAAATTACTTACTGTTTGGACCCCCTAACTACCTTTTCGTTTTTCACGGTCGAAAATTCTATATAAAGCATCTGAGTTTGCATAAAAACTAAAAGTTATAAACAATTCATTTCTGCTGGCAATCATTTTCGGAATCCTGATAACTTTTATATTTCAACGTACTTTAAAAACTTTCAACATGGGGTTGAGTCCAAAGATTTTTTTCTTTGCAGCTCTTCTTGCAATCATGGTAAGATTTTTTTATGTTGTGTTCAGCATTTCAAAATTAAAAATACTTACGACAGAAAACTATCTAGGCAATCATGATAGTATCTGGAGAAAAAAGTTGTAAAATGGTTCAAGCCGATTTCACAAAGCGGCAGTTGACAGGGATGCAAAAATGTGCACGTAATCTGAAATACAAAACTCCAAAAGAAAAGAGGGAGAAAGCGTCTGTAAGGCAATAAATAAGGTTTCTTGCAAATTTTTTAAAAGTAAATGTCAATTTCTAATGGTTTTTAACACGATTTAATTTATTTCAGTGCATTCTGAAATGCGTTTTGATTAGCGAGCGTGTGGTAAGAAAATAAATGTCGTGAATATTCTTGAGTGTCTTAAATCATCATGCATTTTAAAAATATTTTGTTTTTTATCGCAATGATTTTAGCTTGCTGAACCAGGATTGTTACCGCCTGGCCATATTGAAGGGTTCTTGGAGGCAGAATTTCCTGAATTTCTTAGAGAGAGAGCCAATACGACTTTCACTCCATGCTTGCCACTAGCAGGTAAGGCCTTCATGTAGAGCATGAAACTTTTTTTAACAGTATCATTGCCAAGTCAAAATCATTCCAAAAGTCAAAGTGCAAAAGGGAAAAATAATTTTAAAATACTCAGAGTGTAATCTGATATGCATTATCAAATATCGGATTATATTTATAATAAATTTAATGGGACAAACTAAAAACGAAAAAGAGAACAATTTTAATCAAAATAGTATTTCTAGGAATAAGTTACGCAATGCTTAAGCAAAAAAATTTCTTTAATGTTTGTTTTTTCTTTGGTTAGTCATGTTTTGCTTAAGCAAGTTTTAAGATGTGCAAATCTAATTGAATTTGTACCCAGAGTGGGTGCAAGGTATAAAATAATATTTGTGCAAAAAATGGGACTGTAGGACAACTGCGTATTATGTATGTATGTATACTGCATGCAATTTTTTTACCATAAAATTTTGGGGAGATTTTTTTTTACTTCTTGAGTAGCAGTGTTTAATAGTACGGTTTAAATGAAATGAGCTATTGACTATTTCTAACATTTTTGTTTTCTCAGAAAAATTTGATGCTGAGGATCCGCTGTGCAAAACGTACGATCCATTTATCAAGTGTCTCATCGGACAATTGGGAAATGTGAGAAACTCATACATTTAATAATTTAACATGATCTTTCTAAACTTTTGTTTTTCATTTTATCGTATCATGGAATTTATATTTTCATAGTTCTGCAAAGGAATGTAAAACAAAAGGGGGACAACTTTTTCATTTCCTGTTTCATCAATGGATCATGCAACCTTCCATGCAAAATTCAGGTGTTAGCTATGAAATGAAATTATAATTTAGAAACGTTCTCGATGCATGTAATTATTGTCTTCTCAATATGTAATTATCCTTCAATGATTTGATTTTAATAAATGAGAAATTTTTTTAATACTCAATGGGGTTTTTATTTCTACTATCTACTGCATAAAACTGTATTACTGTACAGTGCGCATCATGATTGCCGCTCTCCTGTAATGGGCTTTTGTTCTATAACGTTTAGCCAGTTTAGAGTGTACGTTTGTACACTATAGCGATTAAAAAATCAGCTTTTAACCCAGGTTAAGGGATTGCTTTCTATGAATATTTTTCTAATGTTATAGTTAACGCATTTTAATAGTGCTCCCATACGAGATTAATAATTTTATATGAAAAAGTTCTCTTTGCATGGCTGGTAATTTCTGTGTCCTTATGCCCAGATAGAAAATTAAAACCCTTCTGATACAGCCTGAAAACATAAGTCTAACGCTTATCATTGTGATAGATTTTAATAATAATTTTACATATTGCTATTTATAATTACTGCTTGGCGATTATATTTATACATTTAAATATAAAAATTAATTAAATTCAGGAAGCCAAAATGTTATAAATAAGAGGGCTTGAGGGTGGACATAATTCGTCCTAATTTCTGGCTTCAAATGATTGTATTCTATAAAGCTAAATTAAAAACTGCGCTTTCTGGACTTGGTGCATTCGAAAATGCATCTATTATCGTTAATGTGTGTACTGGTCACAATTTGTACAGTTTTCGTGAGTTGATTTTAAAATATAAAAAATTTCGAATTAAGTTCTCCAAATTATTTATTATTTGGCTTTGACTTTCACAGGAAGTTAATAATGTGTGCGCTGCAAAGCCGATAACATGCAAAAAACTTGTGCAAGTATTTACTAAACGTCAGATGAAAGCGATTTCAACGTGTTCAGGAAAGATAAAATTCAAAAATGGAAAAGAAAGATCACAGAAAGGAGGAGTAAGTTATGACAAATGTGAACAATATAAAATAAATATCCCTTTAGTTTATCACAAATGCATTTCCTATACTTTCATTTACAGTGTGTCCTAAAATGCGCAATGAATTCTGAAGGATTGGTAAGATTTTGCATTCAAGCCATCCAAATTATCGTTTTACAAACCGAAATGGTATATTGTTTTCATTAGATTAATGCTGAATACAAATTGCCTTACGAGCAACAAAAGAAGTTTTTGGACGATGAATTTCCTGAACATCTCAGAGATAGAGCTAATGTCACATTCACGCCATGTTTAGATTTAGCTGGTAATTTTATTTTTTTGAAAAAGAAATGCTCATATATTTATTTTCAAAATGTACAACAAAATGTAACCTTATTTCTTTAGAGAGTTTGGATCCTGTTGATGAATATTGCAAATCTTACGATGCTTTGACAAAGTGCTTAGCAGGACGTGCTGGCAGGGTATATTTTTTGCAGAAAATGATTATATTATATAAAATTTATTGTTATTACAACTATTTATTGCGTTTTTGTAGCTCTGCAAAGGACTAAAGTAAAACTGGAGGAAGACAAGGAGCCTTTGGAAATTTGGACTATTGTAAAATAAGATGATTTGTGAAAGCGTTAGTTTTTTTAGCAATACAAAAATTTGATTCGCCTGCATTGTCTCAGCAGAAACGTTAGTTAATTAGTGTTTTTAAAAATCATAATAAATAAATATGTACTTCTTATTCTGCTTAAATCTGCCTGAAAACTTATGAAAACGAAACTTCGTCATCTTACCTCACATTAATTAGGAATACTCACATGACAAAGCAGCGTGAAAATGGCGAAATGAAGGTTGTATCTTCATGAATGCAAATTATCAAATTATCAAGAATAATCTCATTCCTCACCCATACAATTTAACTAGTATATTTTGCAATTCAGTTCCCAGTCATGCTGCAAAAATTAGAAAATTATCCATAACATGTAGGTTGCTTTAAAAACTCTAGCAGTCAGATACTTGTCCCTATTGGTTGCTAGTTCATTTCTTATCGTGAAGGCATTCCATCTCTTGTGCTTCAAACTTGCCTTTCATACATAAACAAAGTCTAGCAACGGATTACATACCAATTCATTTCATCTCAAAATGCTTAAGAACACAAATATCGTTACATTGCTGAAAACATGTAAAAATATTTAAACTTTCTGAGCAGCATTTTTCATAGAATCCCATTTCCATATCATGGTAACTAACTACTACTATTTCATTATCTTAAGACACAAAACCTAAACATAGCATATAGTACAGCGCAGATATGGCATAGGTTCAGAACACAAAGGACTGCTGACAATTCGGACACGAGTTTTGCCTCTCTTGAATAATGTACACCACAGGCTATAAACACCAGTCAAGTGTAAATATAAGCGATTGAGTGAGTGGAGTGTACGTTAAAATACATGCACCACGATAGGACCCAGCCGAATTCCCAAAACTCGAATGGAATTATATATAGCCAAAAAATAGCCTTAGGTTTAGCTAGCTTGCATTGCACTACTATACAATTGTCTGTCCAGTACTATCAACGAACTATTGGATTGGGGGACCTATGTGAGGACTAAAGTCAAAACTGCTTGCTGGTTATACTACATCACATCCGGGAAAATAGGCATTTTATTTGTATTGGATACAGATCGGAAGTTCGTAATACACAGACTTTTCGTTATGATGTATAGTGAGTAAAAAGTAAGGAGGGTAAAAAAGGAACCAGCAAAGCAGCTTGCCTCCTTTTTCTTTCCTCGGTATATTTTTCACAGATATCTATCAGCCCTGCCAGTCAATAACTTTGGTTGATGATTCCTGTATTGATTGAAAGATTGAAAAAATTTAACCAAATTGGAGATTTTACGTTGTTTAAGATTCACGTCGTTCCTAAATTTGGAATAGTGAATCAAATCAGATTCGAAATAGGATTATGTATTTTAATTGTCACATTTTGACGACTGACAACTAAGGACAATTAGGTACAGGCAAGTTCAATCGATAATTGTATTTGGCACTCACGAACTTCTTTAATGTTGTGTGACAAAAAGTGATTCAATAAACATTAGAGCGGTGTACAAGGCGCGCATTTTGTTAGTTGGGGCTCTAAAACTTTTAGCAACCGAACACGGCCAGTCTTTAATGTTGTGAATTAAAGTCAAAATTTCTTTGATTGACTAACTAGTACAAAATGATTGTCACACAAAAACACGAAAAAGAAGAGGACTCGAAAAACTGGTTCAAGTGTCCAAAGTGTACACGGGTTTTTAATAGTGCAGGTCGGCGGAACCGGCATGAGCAAACTCATTACACTTTTGTTCAGTAAGTTTGAATGTTAACTTTGTTAACTAACGTTATTTTGTAGCAAAGATTTTAGTTAATTACTTCTCATTCTACAAGGATTTTCCTGCCAGTAAAAATAACTTCGTCTTTTTACAGAAAAGTATATGACCTGAACAACAAATTCAAGTGTTCAGTATGTCCTGCCACCTTTAAAAACTCAACTGGCTTGGGTATTCACCAAGTAGTTCACACTGGAGAGAAAAAATTCGAATGTCCCCAATGTAGCAAGAAGTTCTCCCAACAAGCTTCCCTGGGTCGTCATTTGCGTGGGGTTCATAACCCAGAGCCTCATGCCTGTACCAAATGTGGAAAGATTTTTGCCTTAAAACAGTATCTGAAGTTGCACATGAGGAAACATACTGAGGAGAAACCCTACAGTTGTCATGTCTGTCAAGATCGGTTTGCTTCCAGGTCCAGTTTGAATATCCATTTGCAAGGGAAAAGGCATCAATATAACTCCCGTGAGTTTTCAATTCTTACTTAATTATGCATTTATTTATTTATTTTTATTCAGATATATAAAGGAACGAGTGATGGGGTATAGTTGTTTTGTTAGTTTAATACTAACGTTAACACTCAGACACTCATATCGTATTGGACTTTTTCTTTTAAGGTGCTGTGGAAAATGGGGAGGAACTAATGGCCAAAAAGATACAGCAAAAACGGAAAGACAAAAATCAAACGGACGATGAGATTGACGTAATTGTGAAGAAGGAAGTACCTGAGTCAGAATCGGAGCCCACCAGCACAAATAGTAGCTGCTATAGTTCAAGCAGTAGCAGCCTCTCCATCACTGGAGAACTCCAACAATGCTATCTTCAAATAACAAATAGTTTATCAACCCATGTGGAAATGACGGAAGAAGAACTAGAGAGATATTGTGCCCGATCTGGTGACCAAGTAATATTGGCTCCGCTGCACACTATGGAATTCCCTACGTACACAGCCCTCTGAGTACTAAATAAAAATGACACATTCTAACTATGTTTTATGTATATGAAAGATGAAGAAGGATTCCATTAGATTTACTACTTACTTACTTACCATTAATGCTGATAATTGCAATTTTTGGTGACGTATTATATTTATAGCAAATGACAGAAAATTCCATTGTTGTTACTCAGAAAAAGGCCTAGTGTTTATAGATTTGATGTTTACTTAAATACTGAAACAGAAACATGCTTACTGTTCTGTGAAGTAGCATTGAAGATGTTGAGTATTGCTCTATTTACCTTTTCCATGATAATTTTAAGGTTACGAAATACTAACCAACTAGTTTTAGTGATTAGATTAAATGTAATGACAGTGCTTCCCTCGAATTGGAATGCACATGCTATTTATGAATAATATTATATGTGTAGTTTACATAGAGAGAGATTATTTAGTCTTGTTAATGAAAGAAATCAAAAATAGCTTTGTGACGGTCCGTGAGAAGAGAAACTTGTTGTTTTTTTTTATGAAAACTGTGTTTGTAATGTAGTTAGTATTGATCTCGGAAATGCTGGCTGTAATATAGCAGATTAATTCTGCGTAAATTAGTGTGAACTCAGTAAACTGTACTACTGTCAGAGCCATAACGAGCAAAATACTGAGCAGTTTAGGCATTAACTAACACGGTAATAATAATAATATTAGTTATGCACAAGAAAGTAGTTAATTTTAATTGTTTTTACTAGTACTATTATTTTTCTTCTTCCAAATTCATGAGTGACATGCTGATGACTGAGAGAAAACCGGCATAGTTATAATTTTATTTGTTTCATAAGACTGGTTTTGTACTACTTTATTTCCATGCTTTCGTACACAAACCGTTGTTTCTTACACAAGTTAAAGCTATAAATAAAGTTTCAACTCAAAAATACTATCGTTCGTGCGCACATATAAATTTCAAGATCCGATTTTTAAAACTGGCAATTAGCATATCTATATGGTTAAAACAGATCCATGTTCTGAAACATTCGTAATGATTTTTTCATCACGTTGTTCACCTCCACTTTCTACATCATCTTTATCACCAGCCAATCTGGCACTGAATGCGTGCAGTTCTTGGTAACGCTTATCAAAGATTTCAATTTGATGTTGCACAGCTTCCCTGTAGAACACCACACTAAATATACATAACAGTAATAAGACTGGAATCATAATTGCTGTCACACAAATAGCTTCAGTTTTGTGAAATTTTATCCATGATAGTAAAATCACGTCCAAGATGAAGAGAAAAATTGATGCCGTATTTGCTAGGAACCATGCCAGGTCTATATAGTAAGCGAGCGTATCATGGGGAGATTCTTTGATTAGACTGTAGGAATTTAATTTGGCTACGGCATCTATATGAGGAAGTACGCAGGTGACAATCATAATGGACAACATAGTAGTTGACACGAGGAGAGCAGTTGTCACACTGAATGCTACGAGTAAATTGGATCCAACTGATCGATGGATGTCCAGTTCCACCGTGGCAACCTTTTTGAAATCAATGAATATAGTTCAGGTTTTGCCCTTTCAAATCAATACCTGACTATAGCTTTAAGCTTTATGCAAAGCCAGTAAGCAAACTTTTTAAGTCGGAATATTATTTACCACAGAAAACCCAGCCATGAGGGCGGCCATTTCAGTCACTCCTTTCAATTTGGCTCGGCTTAATTGCAATCGCCGCCATTCAATATATTCTGAAGAATGGCTATTAACACTACCACTGTTATGTCTAATGCTCATGATAATACAAGGGGTTGAGTGACATTGCGGTTCAGATTCGTTTTAAATAATGATAAAATTTAGTGGATGTAGTAAACTTCCCATTGTAAGAAAAAAAGGATTATCTGCCATTAACTTTACATATTTACTTTCTTCTTATTCACTTCAAACTACCCAATATAGTTAGTTGGTTGGTACTTTTATTTAGTTATAGTGTATAGCAACAAAAAACCGAGTTTATAGTAGTGAAATATTGTACCATGAGTAGCTGTTTTCAAGTATATTTAAATATTTGCAAACACGTATTTGTTGAATACGAAATTACCCGAACGTCAAAATGTTTGACGTCTGAATAACAAAAGTTGAAAATTGCCTGGCACATGTCTGTGTGTGCAGTGTGCAAGATACAGTACAGCGGCTTTGTAAAGTTTGAGAATCTACTTCCAGATAGATCACTGGTTTGGTTAGCTCGTTGCTTGTTGAGCACCAGATCGAAAATAGCTCCATATGTTGAGTATGCATGCAGTGTAAAACAGTGCATTATTTGAGTACGTTAAATAATTCATGAATTATCATAATGATACGGATATGATCATTAAATATTTTCCATTCTGGCTTATAGTCCAGAAGCCAGAAAATATGAAGCATTTTTGGCAAATATGCGAAAGAGAGATGACACTAGAAGGACACGACTATAAATGCACTTGTTACTGTACAAACACCTAATCGCCTAATCTTAACGATTC